>Ga0209066_10000746_pt1 | contig 46255 bp, 30 predicted proteins | sample All_14_2_FD_187198 | JGI IMG/M metagenome (GOLD analysis project Ga0209066, IMG submission 187198) | Freshwater microbial communities in response to fracking from Pennsylvania, USA - Allegheny Zone_MetaG_DW_15 (SPAdes) (version 2) ... | reverse complement strand
CCCCCAAACCAACCGGTTTACCCCCGCCTCCAGACCCTGCGAATGGCGGAAAACCGCCCCCTGATAATCTCCGTTCACGCGTTCCAATGCAATTCGTTTCAATCCACCATGCGTGACATCACCAATGAGCATTTGCCCCCGATAAACCCCGTCCGGAATCAAGGTCATTTCACTCGGACTATTGCCAATCTCACCATGAGGAAACCAAACCACGACGTTCTTCGGCTCTGGTTTCCCATCCGGCGCCTCCTGATGAAGATATTTCGTCCCCGGTTTTAAGATATAGAGCACAGATGACGGAAGCCACGAACCCTGATTGTCCGCCACAAACATCTCACCATCAACCCCCACCGCCATCCCATTCGGAGTCCTTAAACCCGTTGCCAAAATCTCCCACTTGCCCGTAACCGGATCAATCTTTATCCAGCTCCCCGGGCCATTCGAAATCGGCATCGACCCATGCGTTCCCGGCATATAGTTCGTATTCCCGCTCCGCAAAGGCACACTGCTCGTCACATAAAACGAACCCTGAAAAGGCACCAAATTGAATGTAAATTCGTGATAATTCTGGCTAACTGGCCAACCTGAAGCAACTGTCAAAAACTCATCAGCTGTTCCATCGCCATCCGTATCCCGCAATCGAGTGACTTCGCCCTTTTGCGTCACGTAAATATCCCCTTTCCAATAAGCAATCCCCAGCGGTTCACCCAAGCCCTCGGCAAACAAACTCACCTTCGGCTCGCGCGAATCCATCCCCGAAATCAAATAAACTGCCCCCCGTTCATCCCAAGTGCAAACTGCCAACCGACCATCCGGCAACGAACACATACCCCCCACTGCCGGCGCAAATTTCCCCCTAAAGTTAACCAATTGAAAGCTCGGATGCACCGCCTCCAGCGGACGCGCATCACCCGGCGCCGTCGTTGGCTTTCCTAGATTCGCTTTCTTTACTCCCGGCGACGTCACAAATGTCTGCCCCGAATCAGTTGTTAGCAAACTATTCGGAATTTTGACAAACTCTTTTGCCCCCGGCGGTTTCCATTTCAAAGAAAACGCGAACGGCCCTTCGTTGTGCATCACCCGAATCTGCAATCGCGCCGACCCTCTCGCCAACAGATATTGACCCGTCGCTTGTCCATTTCGTAAAAGCAAATTGGGATCCCAAGTTCTTGTAACCGGCTCGCCCTGCACACGCAAATCGGCCGGACTCTGCGATTCCAACAAAAAGTCATACCGACCTTCGCTATCAACCTTCACCCGAGCCGAAACATCAACGTAAAAGTTCGAACTCATCGATCCATAAGTCGACGGAATAACCCCCTCAAAACCCATTCCTTGATGAACAAAATAAGCGTTCGGAGCCTGCCCCGAAACCATATTAGGCACCCGCTCAAACGGCGTTTCCAATTGCCACGCCATCACCGTCACTCCCGGAGTGTTCGCCTGAGACGCCAACATAAGTGCCGCTACAAAACTGCTTACCATGAGTGTCTCACCTCCGTTTTTCCGTTCACTGTGATCTCAGGGTCTCCCCGGAGTCCACGATCAAGTTTCAACATTTCCGAACCAGCCATTCCCTTCACTTCAAAAATCTCCACCCAGCCATTACCATCCGTCGATGGAGTCCATTCCACTTCCGCCTCTTCAACCCGGATCATCACTGTCACTGCCCCATCCGTGACCCGATACCCTTTGAACTGAACTTCCGCCGTGCGAGAAACCCCTTCCTTCACAACTTGCCAAGCCGGAAAATCGCCGAACACCCGCAAATTTCTCAAACTCTTCCCATCCGCCGCTTTATTCGCCTGAACCCGCAAACGCCACTCCCCCGCCAGCACCGGAATCTGCTTAAAATTCCACTGCCACCCCGAATCCTGGGCCATCGATGATCCGAAACCTGTCCCTACTTTCCCTGAATCGTCGAGCAATGAAATCTGGAAGCGAGCACTCTGTGAAAGCTCATCAAATCCAACATACGCCGTCCGTAAACCTTCATAATTAAACGGCGGTGACTCCATCCATGCGCCATCCTCCGCAAATTTCCAACCACGATCAAATCGAACTCCCTCACTCGTCCAGCCACTCGGCTCTGCATCCGGCAGCCTCAAACATTCACTTTTCGCTTCCCAAACCACCCTGCCTTCTGCCCGACTATTGTTCTGGCTAAAGTCATAAACCTTGCCCCGATAATCCGCCGACCCAATCCAAACCTTCCGGATCGTCCCGATATCTGGATGAAATACAAACCCCGCCCTCTGAGCCTGCCCCTCAATCGGCAGCATCATGATTAACTGCCGGGGACGATCTTCAAAAACTGCCCGAAAAACCTTTAATCCACTATCCGCGCCATCCTGCCGAATCAAACTCAAAGCCAAAACACTCACGAGCATCACCTGACCATACCCACTAAAACCCCAAATCTGAACTCAAATTTCAAACTAGACCGCGACCGTTGTACGATCAATAAACGCTGCGGCCGCCTGGAAAATCCGATCCCGCCGAACCGGTTCCAATCGCTCCAATCCCCGCAAAACCGGAAACATCCGGTGATTCTTCGCCAAATCGTCCTTCAACCGGTCAACACTTTTCCAGTAAAGCCCATCCCAGATATCACACCATTCCCCCTTCTTAAAATCTGACATCTTCAAAATATAAGCCGAACCACTTATGTACGGTTTGGTCGCAAATGTCGGACTCACAAACTGCGACATCCCGAATACATTCGGTTCCATCACCCATTCCGCCGCATCGACAAACATCTCCATAAAATAGCGATTCACTTCCCGCGCCCTCACATCACACATAAACATGACTGACCCCAAAACCATCAGCCGCTCAATGTGATGGCACCACCCATTCCGTATCGCCCGCTGAATGCTCATGTCAACCGGTGGTAGCCCGGTGGTGCCCGCATACCATTCCGGCCCCAAAACTCGTGATCCTCGATCCACTCCTTCCCATAAGTTCTCCCGATGGATCCCCCGCACAAACTCCCGCCAACCTATAATCTGGCGAATAAATCCTTCCAGGCAGTTGAGGGGCACGGGCCGCTCCGCGTGTCGGTGCAAAGCGGCATCAATAATCTCCTGCGGAGTTAATAAACCAACATTCATCAATGGCGACAAAAAGCTGTGATACAAAATATGCTGATCCGACGAAATAGCATCCTCAAAATCGCCAAATCGATCAAAACGCTCCTCTAAAAAGTCTTGCAAAAATTCTCTCGCCTCCAAATGAGTTACCGGCAAACTAAAATTCCCCGGATCACCAAGGTGATCGCCAAATTCATCACGAACTAAGTCAATCACCTCTCGAGTAATCAAATCCGTTTCTGGAAAAAGCACATAAGGCGCCACGTGTCCCCGTGGCAAGTTCCGACGATTCTCTGTATCGAAGCTCCATTTCCCGCCCGTCGGCTGACCCTTCTCATCAGCCAGTATCTCAAGCCGTTGACGCTGACTTTTATAAAAATCGGCCATCAACCGTCGATCCGTTTTCGCCGTGTAATCCTCCCAATCCGCTAAGCTCGTCAAAAACATCGGGTTCGGCAAAACCACCAATTTCAACCCGCACTTCTGACACCACTCGCTCAGCAACTCGCCAAAAAATCTGTCCGCTGGTTCGAATGTAAAAACCTCATCGAAACCTGCCTCCTTCTGGATCCGCAAAGCATCAGAAATTGAAACACCCATTTCCAACGGGTAATAAACAGCCCTGGCACCCAGACCAGCCGCAAAATGGCGCATCGCCGAAAATGTCAAGACAAGCTTGTGCGAGTGGTATTTGAAATGACCCGCAATCGCCCGATCCTCAACCATCACCACCGGCCCAACGGGCAACATGGAAACATCTGAAAACAGTTGATCTCCCAATATGAGGTTGAAACTCGCCATCGTCCGCGACCAAAATCACGATACCTTCCGGCTCCACATTGCCCCAGTTCACAATCCAACTCAAAGTAAACCTAAATGTAGAACCTTATCAGGTCACCAAAAATATCGCGCTAATTCGCATCAATAAGATATCCTCTCCCCAGCCAAAAAATGACCTTATCACTCTTACTCCTCACCCAAGTTTCAACCCTTTGGCAAATCGGAATTCCCGACGGCAAACCCGACGGTTTCGCACTCGCGCCCGGCGGATACAGTCAGTACAAAGATGACGCGCTCTTTTTGGTCGGCAAATCTCTCATCCGCGACTGGCCCTACGTTCTCCCTGGACCAAACGACATCTGGGCCGGGAGCAAAACCCACCGCAACGAAATCGTTTTCGGACTCTCTGGCGTTAAAAAATCTGGCAAATACAAACTAAAAATTGACCTCGCCGACACCCATTACAATTCCCCGCCTCAACTCGCTCTGATCATCAACGGCAAAAAAGTCGCGACCTGGCAATCTCCAAAAGGCAAAGATGACCGCGTCATCCTCGGTCAAGCAAGCACCGGTACCTCCAGCCAGTGGATAACAAACATCGATGCCACGTCCTTCCAAAATGGCAACAACACCGTATCAATCCTAAGCGAAAAAGGAAGCTGGCTTGTCTTCGATTCACTCTCCCTCCAAGGCCCCACCGAAGTCCGGTCAACCCCCATCCAAGACCAAGTCACACTCAATATCCTGCCCTCCAAGCAGGCAATCCTCCGCACCCCCAACGGCAATCGACAACCGATAGAATGCGAAATCCTCAACTTTGGCTCCGCCCGCACCGCCACGTTCCAGGGCCGCGATTCCAAGAAGACCATAGATCTCCAGCCCGGCCGACAAACGGTCGAACTTGAAGTTGAACCCCTCAAAAAACCCCAAACCATTCAACTCGTACTCACATCAGGTTCTCTCAAAGCGACCGCTACCCAACAAGTCCAACCCGTCCGACCCTGGGTAGTCCATCTATTCCCCCATTCCCACATCGATATCGGATACACCGATCTTCAAGACCGTGTCCTGCAAATGCATCAACGCAACTTCACTGATGCCATTGCCGTTGCCAGAGAAAACCAAAACAATCCGTCCGATTCAAAATTCCGCTTTAATGTAGAAGCAACATGGGTGTTTGACCGACTCATGCAAACCGGAACAGAAGCCCAAAAAGCCGAAGTCGTCCGCGCCCTAAAAGACCGAACGCTATTCCTCTCTGCTGGCTACGCAAACCTCCTTACCGGCGTCATGCATCCCGAAGAAATGATGCAAAGTTTCCGATACGCCCACACTCTTGGCGAACAATTCGGACTCAAATTCGACACCGCCACCCAAACCGACGTCCCCGGTGTTTCATGGGGGTACCTCACTGCCTTGCAAGAAGCCGGCATCAAAAATTTAGTTCTCATGCCAAATGCAGGAGATCGCGTCGGCGGCACCCTCAAAGCCTGGGGCGACCGCCCATTTTGGTGGACGGGCCCCTCCGGTAACGAACGCGTCCTTGTCTGGCAAACCGACCCCTACTCCGTTGGCGTCTCCGCCGGTTGGAATGGAGACCGATCGCAACCGTTGCGATCCGATGACCCGAGTTCACGTTTCATCGGCCCCTATCTCTTCAACAAACTCCAGCGGCTTTCTAATGAGAACTACCCCTACGACATCATCGCCGAACCATGGAGTGTTCAAGACAACGCCCCCGTTGATGCCGATGTCCCAATCGCCGCAAAAGCATGGAACGAAAAATATGTCTATCCCCGAATCATCATCTCCACCGTCGATCAAGCATGCCATGATCTCCGGGAGAAATACGCCAGCAAGCTCCCAATCATTCAGGGCGACTACACCCCCTATTGGGAAGACGGCGTCGGCTCAACTGCCGCCCACACCGCCATGAATCGCACCACCCCCAACGTCCTCATCCAGCTCGAAACACTCTATGCGATGAACCCAATCGAGCCGTACCCCAAAGAAGAGTTCCTGGAAGCTTGGCGCAACTCAATCCTATTCAGCGAACACACATGGGGTGCATGGAACAGCGTCTCCGCTCCTGACGATGAAACCGTCAAAGCCGAATGGGAAATCAAAAGCGGTTTTGCCACTACCGCGCAAGAAATAGCTATCAAATTGCTCAGCAGTCTGACCGCTGCCGAATCAAAGACTATTGAAATCCGAAACACAAACTCTTGGCCCCGAACTGACCTTGTAACGATTCCGAGATACAAATCACAAGCTGGAGATCGAGTTGAAGACGTAAAAGGAAAACCGCTTCCCAGCCAACGGTTACAGAATGGCGACCTCGCCATCCTTGTCCGCGACGTTCCCCCACTCGGTTCCATCCGACTGAAAATTTTTCCCGGAAAAGCTCATGTCGAGTCCCAAATTACCGCGACAACAACGACTCTCAAAAACGAGTTCTACACCATCAATCTCGATCCCAAAACCGGTGCTATCGCATCCCTCCGTGCGGACAAACTCAATCGCGAACTCGCGCAAAAACCCATTAACAACTATCTCTACCTCCCGGGCACTGATCTCAAAAACTTAAGAACTAATCCCCAACCTAGAATCCAACTTCTCGAAAGCGGCCCCCTCGTCGCCACCATCAGCGCAGCCTCTATAGCACCCGGAACTAAATCACTTGAACAGCAAATCACTCTTGTCGCCGGTCTCGACCGAATCGACATCAACAACACCCTCGATAAACTCGCAATCCGCGAAAAAGAAGGCGTCCATTTCGCTTTCCCATTCGACATCCCCTCCGGAAAAATGAGAATTGATCTCTCTTGGTCCGTTATCGAACCCGAAAAACACCAAATCGCCGGATCAAACAAAAACTGGCTCACCACACAAAACTTCGTCGATATCTCCAACCAAAATTACGGCATCACCTGGACTTCACTCGATGCCCCTCTCATCGAAATCGGTGAAATTTCCGGAAACCTACTCGGCTCCGTCTCCAACCCAAACGACTGGCGTCAAAAGATAGAGCCGACCCAAACATTCTTCTCTTGGGCTCTCAATAACCACTGGCACACAAACTATAAGGCAGAACAAGAAGGCCCCCTCACCTTCCGTTATGCCCTCCAAGCCCACCAAAAATACCAACCCCACGAAGCTCGAAAGTTCGGAACCGAAAGACGCGAACCCCTGATCGTCGGCCCTGAAACACAATCACCACAAAGCCTATTCACAATCAGCGACCCAACAGTAATCGCAACGCGAATCGCCCCCACCGATGACGGCAAAGCCATCATCGTCCGACTCTTCGGTACCGCCGACAAACCCAAAAAAGTAACGCTCACATTGCGCCCCGACCTCGGCGCAATCTCTCAGTCCGATATATCCCAGCGACCGATCAAACCCCTTTCAACAACTATTCAAGTCCCTGCTCAGGGCGTCTTAACACTTCGGATAGAACGCAAGACAACTTCTACACAATAGAACCGCCCCCATAAGAAAGGATCAGACCAAATTCGAGCTCGAAAAAAAAATGAGGAAAACATGACGACAGAACAACACACTCAGCAAATCCGCGACGAAGGATACACCGTCCTGCGTCAAGCATTCACCCCCGAACAAGTCGCTGAAATTAAGGCCGACATGGCCCGCGTCTTTGCCGAACCTCATATCCCCGGTGATGAAGCCTATGGCGAATACTGGCGAATGCTCCTCTTTGAACGTAGCGAAATTGCCCAAAAATATCTCGAGCACCGACCGATTCTCGATGTGATCGAACCAATCCTCGGAGCCAACTGTCATGTAATCGCTAATGCCGGATGGATGACACCCGCTGGCTACGATGGCGGTGCATGGCACACCGACGCTGGCCCCCATGTCCCGCGTCCTGCCGATGTCCCATGGGATGACCGAATCCCCTATCCAATCTTTGTCATCGGCGTGATGTGCTATCTGACCGACGTACCCCTCGAATCCGGCCCAACCGCCGTCGTCCCAGGTAGCCACAAATCCGGTCAACCGTGCCCCAAAGAAGAAGATCAACTGATATATAACGGGAAAGGGCCAATTGCACTCGAAGCAAAGGCCGGCGATGTCGCCCTATTCTGTTCCGATACCTGGCACGCCGGTATGCCTCACACCGCTGGAGAACCCCGAGTCGTTTATCAAATGCACTACGGCCGCCGAGACATCAGCCAGCGTTTCCGACCATTCAAAAACCAAAGTATCCCCGATGAAGTTGTTGCCCGTGCCTCAGAACGCGGAAAAGAACTCATCGGAGTTCACCCCATTAGTTTCTACGGCTAAGCCCCTAAAATGAGTAGGGCCGAGCATTCCCGGGAACACTCGGCCCTACTCATTTGCCTTCAATTCTTCACAAACCGAACAACGTCCGCCAACGTAAAGCCCGTCACCGACTTCAAACTATTTCTAAACGTCGAAGCTGTCAAAAAGCCCGTCGCATCACAGATCGACGCAAATGACTCGCCAGAATTACAAATCATTTCAAGTGCTTTTCGAACGCGGCATTCCATTACATACTCCCGGAACCCCATCACAAAAGCCGAACGGAAAATCCGCGAAAAATGAAAATGAGAGTATCCCGTCATCTGAGCCGCCATTGTCAAACTCCACTCCACCTTCGGATTCTCCCAAACTTCTTGCAACAATCGATCAATCACGCTCAACGACTCCGGAACCTTCGGGCAAAATGTCGATTCCCGCGAAGTTCGGGAAGCCAAACTCACAAGCAGGATCGCCAGCAGAACATCCCGAATGCTCGTGTTTTCATGCAAAGGTGACTCCGAAACGCCCTGATGAACCGGGCAGCGAATCTCCCCGTTTCTAACAATCTTATGATCACCCGCACTCAATCCAATTACCCCAGCATCAACCAAGGTACTTACGTTTATGTCCGAAGTCGCCCAAACATACTGCTCAAGCGATCGCCCCGAAGTCAAAGTCTCATAATGCACCGGCCCCACCAACAAGCAAGTAACCCCACGCTCCAATAAGTGAATCTCACCCGCAATCCGAATCAATGCATAGCCGTGCACGGGTACCAATAACATCACAACCCCACTCGGAATCATATGGCTATTTCTAACAGAATTATCCAAATCTGACTTGTTATGGAGCACCACACTGTGATCCGCCGCATTCAACAATGCATCAAGCCCAAGGTTGTATTCGCAAGAAATCTGAGAACAATAGTTATGTCCCTCAATCCATAGCAAAACCGGATCAACGGCCAAGCCATCCAGGGTTTTCTTCTCAGGTTGTTCTTCCGATTTTCTCATTTACCTATCTCCTCAAGTCACTCTTCAATTTTTGGGCTCGATCATCCGGCCCGTTCTCAGGTTAAATTTGCTGAAACGCACTTTAGTTATTTGTCGCAGAAATGAGAAGATTCGCCGCAATCGCCGTATCTTCTTCTGATTCAAATTCAATCACCATGTTCGAATCTGGCCAGCCCAATCCCGGTCCTGAACCAACCGGTTCAACCACCACCCACGTGTGAGTCCCTAAAGCAACTTCTGTACTCAAGCGAAGCAAAGTTAAAAAGTTCAATTTTGTACTTGTGGACAAAATGAAATTGAGACAGACCTGCCAATCGGTTGAAGTTGAATTGGGAACCTGAACAACCGGTGCCGGAGTGGCAATCTGAGGCGTTGTCGCTTGTGCAACAAACGGCAATGCAGCGAAAACAAAAGCGGATGCGAGCAGTTTTAGTTTCATCAGTCCCACTATCCGTGAACCCTGATTGCACTTCCATTGCACTTTCCCGACCAAACCCCTACAGATTTCTGTCAAAATGAAAATATGTCGCTTGCAACTAGACTAACTGAGGTCGAAAACATCCGATGGCGACTACAAATATTCTCCGGATTCCGACTCCGAGACCCCCAAGGTATTGAATTTCGATCCAAAAGTAAGCGGCTTATTGCCCTGTTAACTTTACTGGCATTGCAGAAAGATTTTGCCTTCGATCGCCACACCCTCGCCCAAGCAATCTACTGGGATGCCGAGGACACGCGAGAAGATCGACTCACCGTTCTCCTCTCCCGAACGACCAAAAAACTCCAAGCAAACGGAATTTCATTTCTCAAAATCACCTCTGATTCTGTCTGGCTCGATCCAAACCTCGTCGAAATCGATTCCGGCGTGGCTCGCGAAATAATCAATCAAATTTCTTCCACCGCCGAACAAGGCAAACCGATTAAACATCAGTTCGATTCCCTCGGCGATCTCATCGCTCCACTCGATTTTGTCACCGCAACGCCTCACCACGAGCAAGCCCTTCTCAGTTTCAAACAGAGCTTCCTTCACCAGATTCAAAGCAAGCTAGTCCCCGCTGTCGGTTGGCAATACGGAGTCACGATTTCATCAATCATCGACTCCCTGGCTTTAGAAGATCCCCTTTCACCCAGCGCATGTGCCCAGCTCATGGCAATCTACGCCGGCGTAGGTGACACTGCATCCGTCCACAAAGTCTTCGCGAGACACGAAGATGCTGTCTCCGAATATTTCGGTGAGCCTGTTTCCAAAACGACTGAAGAAGCCTACGCACTTGCCTTAGAATCCGAGCCTTATATCGGTATGAACCCGATTGTCGAATCAGAGCCCCCGAATCCATCTGTTTCGTTCGGATTCGAACTCTTCACAAAAAATATTGAGGCCGCTGTCAGCGACGCTCGACGAGGCGACATCATCTACATCGTTGGATCAACCGGTGCAGGAAAAACCCATGTTCTGTCCCTCCTCTTCCATAATCTCAAAGCCAATAGCAAAGTTGCATTTATCGACCTCGAATCCCTTGAAGAAGACACCTATCTCGTCGAAACGGTCTCGCGCGAATCAAACATCCTCATCATCGATAACTACGATGACACCCGTGTATCCCAACTCCGCGCCCTCATCCAACACGTCCACCCCGCCGCTGTCATCTGTGCCGGATCAACTCCATGCAACCTTCCCGGTGCCGCGATTTTCCCCATCCCCCGGCTCACCTCTGGCAACCGACTCGATCTCGGCCCCGCCATCAAACTCATCGCCCACCACCAATTCGCCAGCACATCTAACGAGCTTGAAAGCGATATCCTTTCCGATCTTAAGCTCTATCACGAACTAACAAGGCTCACCGGCGGCCTGCCCGGTGCCCTAATCAATTCGACAAAGCTCATCAAGTCAATGGGCTTAAAAGCCGCCACGGAATTCATCAAAAGCGATCTTTCTGCCCTCACATCATTCCGAACAACCTCCACCGCTTTCTCCCTTAGAGCCGACATCCTCAGCCGACTTGAAAAGCTCAATGAGAGTCAACTAAACGGATGCCGTATCCTCGCCCGGATCGGAGCCCCCGTTCCCGCAGAACTTCTCATTGAAGCGGCTAATCTCTCGCCGGACATCCTTCAAGACCTTAATCATCTCGGCCTCATTGAATTCGAATCCCACGGACTCTGCACTCTCTCTAACCCAATCCAAGAAGTCCTCATCGCATCTGCAATCGGCACCATCGACCCCAACGACTGGAACTCCTTCACCCAAGGCGCCCTTCTCTGGCTCCGGCGAAAGTCCGAAAGCGAATCACCCAACCTCGAAATCGCCGAGTCATTCAAATCACTCTCCGTAATTTGCGATTGGTTCCTGCAAAGTTCATCCCCCAATTCCGGCATCGAACTCTTCTGTCTCATGGCCCGTTGGTTTGGTAGCTCCGATATTCCAATGACGCTTCCCCTCCAGGTCGAAGCCCTCCTCATCAGCCAATCAACTTTAGACAGTTCAAAGTGGGCGGCCGCCGTCCGCGCAATTGGAAGCGCATACTTCCATTGCGGAGTCTATCAGCGTATGCTTCGCCTCCTCTCCTGGGCAAAAAACAGTTCCCAATTTAATCAACTGACACAAAGTGACCAATTCAAAATTCTGAACCAAACTGGCCTCGCTTACCGATGTGTCGAAGATTTCCGAAGCGCACGTTTGTACTACCAACAAGCCCTCGACTTAGCCGTTGATAACGAAGCCAAAGTCACCCTAAACTACAATCTCGGCTGCCTCAACGAAGCTGATGGAGACGAAATCCGCGCACTCCGTTACTACGAATTCGCATCCATTTCCTACACTGAAAATACAGATAGTCGCCTTGTCGTTCAAAACACGCTCTCAATCCTCAGGCTCCGCCTCAAGCACGAACCCAACACCCCGGGCACGACTGAACTAATAGAAGAACTCTTCCGAGAAAACCGACTCACCCACGACCGGCTCTCCCAATCAATCCTCCTTCTCGACGTCGGCGAAGTCAAATCTGCCGCCGGACGATACGCTGAAGGCTGCTATTACATGATCCTTGGTCTCTTTATGTGCCTCCAACTCGGATACACCAAAGACACTATTTCCCGCTGCGTCCCTACCCTCGATAAGCTCATCGAAAGCCTACGCGAACTCAATCGCGAAAACCTCGCCGACAAAGTCGAAATCGTCCGCAACGGAATGCTCGTCAACGAGAAAAACGACATCGAAGATCTTGATTCACCGAGCCGCAACATGCTTCCCAAAGTTTTGCGTGAAGTCCTTCTCCAATGCCTCCAGCAAGGACTCCTCGACGATTCATCACTCCCCAAAGAGCTCGATTCAATCGTTCGCGACTGCGACGCTCTCCAAGCCGGCAGTTTCGACTACATCCCGATCGTGCCGTTCATCGAAGCAATCAGAATTCGCGTCAAACTCGAATCCCAAAGTCCGCAAGAAACAAAGCTCAAAACCACACCTTCAACGCGAGATAATATCGAATCTCAAGAATCAACCCCCGAAGCAATTAGCTAGCTTCTCAAATTACACGCCAATGTCTTCGGTGTGCGGCAGTTTTGGGTGATCGGCAACCGCAATAAATGCATCGATCACTTCCGGGTCGAAATGTTTGCCACTTTGTGATTTAATTTCTGCCACCGCCGCTTCGACACTCCAAGCTGCTTTATAGGGCCGAACGTTAGTTAAGGCATCAAAAACGTCGGCCACCGCAACAATCCGTGCCTCGATCGGAATCTCCTCGCCCACTAATCCCGATGGATATCCTGTGCCATCAAACCGTTCATGGTGCGAAGCCGCAATCCGACAAGCCATCCGAATCAGACCCGTCATCCCGTTTTTCAAAATCTCTGCCCCCACCATGCAATGAACCTTCATCGCATCAAACTCTTCTTCCGTCAACTTCCCAGGCTTACGCAAAATCTGATCGGAAACCGCAATCTTGCCCAAGTCATGCAACCGCGCGGCCAATTTGATCAAGCGCACAAACTCACTCGATAACCCCATTCGCTGAGCAATCATTCCCGACATATTCCCAACTCGCAGAGTATGTCCACCCGTATCCTCATCGCGATACTCTCCCGCAATCGCCAGCCGCTCAATAACCTCAGTCTGTGACCGCTCAAGTTCATCCGTTCGTTCACGAACTTTCTGTTCCAAATGGAAATTCCGAATATCTTGATCAATATAAAGGAGCCGCATATTCAAGAAATTCCGAATTCTCAACAGAATTTCCGTTGTGTCCCCCGGCTTTGTCAAAAAGTCTGTCGCGCCCAAATCCAGCGCCCGCTTTCGAGCCTGTGGCGTTGCATCCGCCGTAAATACAAGAATGGGCAAATAGATTGTCTGATTACTCGAGCTCCGCAAATGCTTGAGCACTTCATAGCCATCCATATTCGGCATATGCAAGTCCAAAACCACCAAATCAATCTGGCGATTATCAACCATCTCAATCGCCACGGCACCCGAATGAACGCAAACAACCTCCCGATACCCCGCCTTCCTCAAAAGCTTTTTCAAAAAGAGCGTATTCGTGGGATCGTCATCAACGACAAGAATCCCTAAGTCATGTATTTCATCATTGATCATGGTCACCTCGATTTACTTTCAATGCTTCGTCAATCTTATGCAATAGATCAACGAGATCGAACGGTTTTGTTATGTATTGAACTGCCCCCAATTCCAGCAAAGCTTGCGCACGGTGCGTGAAGGCATCTGCGCTCATAATTATAACCGGAATGTGCTTCAATTCATCGTCCAATTTCATCAGTGCAATGACTTCATCGCCACTCATATCCGGAAGATGTAAGTCAAGCAAAATAATATCTGGTTCGTGTTTCTTTGCTAACTGAATTCCCAGAGATCCTTGCATCGCCACCACCAGCTCCACGTCAGGTCGCGTCGCAAAAAGCCTCTCCAACAAAGCAACATTGGTCAAATTATCTTCAATAATCAAAATCTTCGCCGATGCAGAATTCCATGCAACAAAGGGCGCGGTGTGGGGAATCTGATCCGACATCTCCGTATGCTCGATCACGGCATCAATCAACTCAACCTTAAAAACTGAGCCAACTCCCTCTTCAGAGGTCGCCGTCATACTGCCCCCCATGGCTTCGACTAAAGAACGGGAAAGGGACAATCCAAGTCCCGTCCCCTCAACTGAGCCCACTCCTAACCGCTCAAACGGCAAAAACAGTCGCTTCATGTTAGCTTCAGAAATCCCAATTCCCGTATCCTCAAACGCAATAGAAACCATCTTATCCTCCCCATATTCAACTGATATCGTGACTGTCCCGCCCGGTTTGTTATATTTAATTCCATTTGACAACACATTGATAAACACTTGCCGCAACTTCTGTCGATCAGCCCGAACATAGATTGACGACTCCGCTTTCGTAATCAGCGTAATATCGTTATCCTTAGATATTGTCCGCATCAATGATTCACATTCCCGCAAAAGTTCAAGCACTTCCACCGGCTCAAGCGATAAACCAATCTCCCCAATCTCCACCCGTGAAATCTCCAACACATCATTGATCAAATTCAACAAGTGCCGACCCGCTTTCAAAATATGACTCAAAGAATCTTGCGATTCCTCATCCAAATCCGTTAATTCTAAAAGTTGACCAAATCCCAAAATCGCATTCATCGGCGTCCGCAGTTCGTGACTCATACGCGATAAAAATGTGGACTTGAAAAGGTTCGCCGCTTCCGCATACTCCTTGGCAACCAATAACTCCTGATTAGTTTTCGCCAATTCTGCTGTGCGCACTTCAACCATCTTCTCAAGCTCATTGTTCATCTGGAGCAAGGCTTCTGCCGCCGCCTGTTGCTCCGTAATGTCCCGCATCATCCCCAAGCGGCGAACTGCTTTACCGTTCCCATCAAATTCCGTCGTTCCCCGCGTCGCAACCCAAATCACTTCACCCGACGGCTTTCGAATCCTGAACTGATTCTCCAGCGCTTCATGCTCCTGATAAACTTTCAGAGTGACAGCCTGAACCCGATCACGATCCTCCGGAACAACATATTGATAAAACTCATCTAAAGTCGCTTCGCTCTTCATTACCCCCCGACCAATTAACTCACCAAATGGTTGAGACCATCTCAAAATGCCAGCCTGCAAATCTAGCGTATAACTACCCATCTGGCCAATCCGTTGGGCATCATTCAGCAATGAAGTCTGCTCTTCCAACTTCTGGAGCGTATGTTTCCGATCTGAAATATCTCTGAAATGAACCGCCAGCCCCTCCGAGGAAGGATAAGCATGTAAATCCAACCACCGATCGATTGGCCCAAAATACTCCTCAAAAGAAACCGAAACCCCCTCCGCCACCGCGTTGTGATAGTTCACATAAAACGAAGAGTCAATCGCCTCCGGAAACACCTCCCAAGCCACTCGACCCAATAGCTCTTCCCGGCTCTTCATCAACAAGTACTCGGCTGCATCATTAATATAGGTAAACCGCCATTCGGGATCCATTGTCAAAAACCCGTCCGTAATACTCTCAACCGTTGTTCGTAAACTGTTCGCTAGCTTGCTTGCCTGTTCCTGCAAATCCTTCGTATCATGAATGTCCGTCCCCGTCCCATACCATTTAACGACCGTCCCACTCGCGTCCTTAACCGGCCTCGCTTGAACCAAAAACCACCGAAATTGCCCAGTTCTCCCATTCCTGAGCCGATACTCAATTTCATAATGAACCCCCAGTTGCAAACACCGCGCCCACTCCGCAAAGCACCTTTCAATATCATCTGGATGCAAAGTCTGTTGCCAACGTGAGCCTGCTGGCTCTGATTGAGGTATCCCCGTATAGTCTGAAAAGTACTGATTTGAATAATCTATTTCACCGTCGCCCATCGCCGTCCAAACGATCATCGGCATTGAATTAGCAAGGGTTCTAAACCGCTCTTCGCTCGCTGCTAAAGAGTTCGCCGCATTGCGTTGTTCCGTAATGTCCTGAAATGCCCCCTGAACCCGTACTATCCGACCTTCCGAATCAAACGATCCCTCACCCATGACCCGTACCCACAATTCACGCCCTTGCGCCAAAAACGGCACCTCAACATCAAACGATTCACCCGTTTCTATGCACCGACTAAAACTCCCTTTAACCAGTTCCCGTCCAGGCATCGGATACCATTCAAACAGCTCTTCAACACTATATTCGTTCGCACTATCCAGCCCATAAATTCGCAAGACTTCTTCCGACCAAGTCACCTCCATACTCGAAGTATCGACACTCCATGCCCCCATCCGGCTCATTTTCGAAGCCATCTGAATCATGCGCTGATTCTCCATCAAGCTCTCTTCCGAAAGCACTCGATCCGTAATATCCCGCACGATCCCCGTGAATATACGACCGTCCTCCGTATGCGTCTCACTCACCGCAAGCTCAAGCGGAAACATCTCCCCACTCTTCCGGCGACCCTTCACTTGCCGGCCAATCCCAATAATCTTCGCTTCACCCCCTCCCATATAATTCTTCAAATACTGATCATGCTCGCCATGATAAGGATCCGGCATTAAAATCCGAACATTCTCGCCAATCAGTTCTTCCGCCAAATATCCAAAAATTGAGACTGTTGCCGAGTTCGCACTCAAAATAATTCCCTCCTCATCAATCGTTATAATTCCGTCAACCGCCGTCTCAACGACCGCACTCAACAGCCCCCGCTCCCGCCGCAACTCCTCTTCCGCTTTTTTTCGTTCTGTTATATCTCGAACAATCCCCGTGAAAATCTGACCACTAGGAGTAGTCGTCTCCCCAACCGCCAACTCCATCGAAAAAACCGAACCATCTTTCCGCAATCCACTCACCTCACGTCCAATCCCAATAATCTTCCGAACACCCGACTCGTGGTAGTTGTGTAAATAGGAATCATGCTCGCCATGATAGGGTTCCGGCATCAAAATCTTAACGTTCTGACCAATGATCTCATCTGGCGCATAGCCAAACAGCTTCGTTACTGCCGAGTTTGCCGTAATGATCGTCCCCCATGAATCTATCGTCAATATCCCATCAATAACCGTCTCAACCACCGACCTCAAAAGCGCCCCATCCTGACGGAACGGAATACTTTTAACCAGCGGCAATTCGCCAACAATCGGATTCAAATGAAACTTCTGCCGCAATTCGTCCGATTTTGCTGCCTTGGCCAAAAGTTCAATCTCGGCCACGATCACACGACGCAACTCAGCAATCGCCGCTATGTGCGATTCGGACAGCTCTTTTCTCACGGAGTCAACAACAATAAAAATGCCAAGAAGTTCTCCAGTTTCGGATTCCAGCGAACCACCCGCAAAAAATCGTGCCGAATCAAACTGATTAAAAAACTCACTATCGGCAAATCGGGGATCCTCCGAAATATCCGCAACCCATACCAATTCTCCACTTCGAAGAATCTCCTCCACAATCGGTGAACTCTGATCCAACGAAAATTGAGGCACCCCCGCAAAAAATCTGCGCGTTAATGTCCCGCCATCAAACAAAACTATCGCACCGACTTCGGATGCGCAAAGGCTCGCTAGCAAAGCAGATGATTCGCTAAACATAAATGTCTCTCGGTATTTCTAGGTTGCTATAAGAAATTGGAGATTCTTTGCTCGCAACTTCTTTGAGAAATGACTGGATGGACATGGGCATGCCAATTGACCCTCACTTTGTCTGAAAGCATCCTACCTATTCACTCAGCAAATATTGGCATCGCAACTAAATTGCACATGAAATCCGCAAGATTCCAACGATGACAGCCCCGCCGGCAAACAAATCCACCCTCAATCTTTCAGCTATATGGAAAACAAACACGAACCCGACTTTCCTTAACCCCCGCAATAATTCCTGGAACGTAATCATATACACATCGCAAACGCGAACAGGTTAAAAATATGAACACAAAATGGAACGAAATTGAAGGGCATTGGACAACGATGAAAGGGAAGGTCAAAGAAAAATGGTCAGACCTCACCGACGACGATCTGGGTGAAATCAATGGCAACCGAGATCAACTCGTTGGCAAACTCCAAGCCCGATACGGAATCACCCTCGAAGAAGCCGAGCAACGAGTCAACCATTTCGTTGACGAAGCCGACCGAAATCGCGACACGTGGTTCAACATCTCGCCCGACGCTGACGCCGCTATGAAAGGTGGTGCCGCTGCTGGTGCCGTAACTGGTGCAATTGCAGGATCAGCCGTCGGTCCGCTCGGAACGATCGGTGGAGCAATCATCGGTGGAGTTGCCGCTGGTGCCGCATCCGCTGCTGCCGTCAACGAAGTTGACAAGCACGACAATGACGGTTCGCCCGGCGAAAAGCCAAAAATCGACAGCGTCGATCCTGATGAAATCTACGATCGGCCCGACAGCACCTATGTGAAGCCCGACCGGTCATTCTAAACAGGAATATAAGGTCAACCAAAAAATCACCCGCTCCAAAAGAGCGGGTGATTTTTTATTGCAACTTCTCAGGCATACTCAACCCATCAACGCCATGCAAGTCAAAGCCTACAAAACAACTTGGGGAATGGGTGGCACACCCGATGAAATCCTCACCAAAATCAAGGCCGCAAACTACAACGGATGGGAAGACTGGATCAAACCCCACTTCGAAGTCCAAGCCCTCGCCAAGAAGCATGACCTGGAATATCTTGCGATGATCCCGGGCAATTCGCCCGAACAATTCCAACGCGACCTTGCCGAAGCCCAAGATGCTGGTGCCGTCGCCTGTACCGTCCATGTCGGACAAGCCAACATGGATTACCAACAAGGACTCGACCTCCTCGGCCCCCTTGTCGAACTCACCAAAAACGTACCGTTCAAAGTCAATTTTGAAACCCACCGGGGACGACTTCTCAACGAGCCGCTCAATACCGCAAACTATCTCAAAGCACTTCCCGACCTCTGGCTCTGCGCCGATTTCAGCCACTGGACTGTCGTCACCGAATCCATGCTCGGGGGCTTCGCCGACGCCCTTGAACTCGCCATCTCCCGAACCCGACACATCCACGCCCGAGTCGGACACGAAGAAGGCCCCCAAGTCCCCGATCCAAGAGTCAAACAATGGGAGGGCCACACCAAAGCATTCCACGTCTACTGGGATCGAATAAAACTCGCTCACGAAAAACGGGGTGAAACCGTCATCACATTCGACCCCGAATACGGCCCGGCTAATTATATGTGGACGAACCCCGCAAACGGCGAGCCCGCTGCCGAGCTCTGGGATGTCTGCCTTTGGCAAAAAGATCAACTCATCGAAAGATGGAAAGCATAAAAGCTGTAAAACATTACAAATCACGCTAAAATTAAAGCTTCAAAAAACTCAAGATTGAAAAGTATAATGTCAACAAAATGTTGACCAATACCGATCTGACGATCATATTTATCTTACAAATTTTAGTCGTACTCACTCTCTGCAAAATTGTTGGCTACCTCGGCACCAAATACCTCGGACAAGCTCAAGTCACAATGGAAATGATCGCCGGTGTCATTCTCGGACCATCAATCCTTGGCGCAGTTTTCCCTGCAATCCAGTCATACATATTTCCCCAAACCTTAACCCTTGCATCCGGTGAAACAATCAAACACCCCAGCATGGGCATTCTCTATGTCGTCGCTCAAACCGGGCTAGTCCTCTATATGTTCGTTGTTGGGCTTGAATTCGACCCTTCCCTCCTCAAATCACGCGCCAAATCGGCAATTTCCATATCATGTGCCGGAATCCTTGTCCCCTTCGGACTCGCCTGCCTCGCCTACTTTGCATTCCCCCAAATCGCCACTCTCTTCACCGAAAAAAGTGCCCCAATTGAGCAAATCATATTCCTCGGTGCCGCAATGTGCATCACCGCATTCCCGATGCTCGCCCGAATCATTTATGAACTGGGAATGTCAAAAACCCCCGTTGGAGTCATGTCCCTCAGCGCCGGAGCCGTCGATGATCTCGCCGCATGGCTCCTCCTCGCTTTTGTCCTTTCAATGTTCACTCACAACCAGTTCGCCCTCATTGTTGCCCTGGGTGGAACTGCTCTGTTCATTGGCGTCCTCCTCACAATCGGCAAAAAACTCTTCACCGCCATTACTCCCGCAAACCCCGGCGATCTCACCCAAGGCAGACTCGGCACCATCCTCATTCTTCTCTTCATAGGTGCCTGGTTCACCGACTCAATCGGAATTTTTGCCGTCTTCGGCGCATTCGCCATCGGTGCCGCTTTTCCAAAAACTGTAGGAACCAAAGCTCTCCAAAACAAAATTGAGCCCCTCACTGTCGGCCTCCTTCTCCCCTTCTTCTTCACTTTCAGCGGACTCAATACCGAAATCGGCACTTTAAACAACCCAGGTCTCATCGGCATCACCCTTGTCCTACTTGCCGTAGCAATCCTCGGCAAACTCGGCGGCTGTTACTTCGCCGCACGCCTTAACAATGTCTCCCACCCCGATTCCCTAAAAATTGGCGTCCTTATGAACGCCCGCGGCCTCATGGAACTCATCATCCTCAATATCGGACTTGAGAAGGGCATTATCACCAAAGAGCTGTTCACCATGCTCGTCATCATGGCTATCGTTACAACCCTTATGGCTACTCCGATCTTCCGCGCCGTCCTCAAAAAATATCCCACTGCAACCGCTTAAAATAAGTTCAGAAATAATGTTCAACTAAGGGTCAAGTCCGGTTCAAATGGGTACCCTGCACACCATGTCTTGGGCTCTCGCCGCAGCACTGTTCGTAACCACTCCCATGTCTCAATCCAAATCACTTCGACCCCCCGCTATCCCTCTCATTGCCCACGATCCGTATTTCAGTATCTGGTGCCCGTCCGAAACCCTCAACGCCGTGGAAACCGAGCACTGGACACAAGCCCCCCACCGACTCACAATCACCGCTAAGATCGACGGAAAATCTTACAAACTCCTCGGCAAAGCCACCAAAGATCACCCCGCACTAAAGCAAACTGACCTCAAGATTCAGCCCACCCAAGTCATCACCACATTCGCTGATAACGGCGTCGAAATCAACCTCAATTTCCTCAGTGCAACCATTTCCACCGATCTTGATCTCCTTTCTCAACCCCTCAGCTACATCATCTGGGACGCCAAATCCACTGACGGAAAATCCCACAAAGTCGAAGTTCAAATCTCCGCCAACGGCATGATCACCGCGACGCGACCCGAACAACCCCTCACCCAAACGAAAGAAGAACTCGGCGAACTCACCGCCGTTAAATTCGGCACCACTGACCAACCCGTTCTCGAACGCAAAGGTGACCGAACCCAAATCGAATGGGGACACCTCTACCTCGCCGGGAAAAAATCCGACGTTGCCACAACGAAAGTCACCGGCAAAACCGGCGGCGACCTCAACGCCACCCTCGAATTCGAACAGTTCACAACCGCCTCAAAACCAAAAACCCAGTACGCCATCCTTGCTTACGATGACGATTACAGCATCCAATATTTCAACCAGAACCTTCGTGCTTTCTGGCGACGCAAAGGCGGCACCGTAGAATCCCTCATCGAATCTGCCCCGAAAAATCTCGCCACACTTCAAAAAGCTTGCGAAGAATTTGATCAAGAACTCATGGCCGATTTCATGAGCATCGGCGGATCCCAATACACCCAACTCGCCTGTCTCGCCTACCGGCAATGCATCGCTGGAAGCAAACTCGCTGCCGACCCGAACGGCCAACCACTCTGGTTCCCCAAAGAAAATTCAAGTAACGGGTGCATCGCCACCTCCGACGTCATCTATCCCATGTCTCCGCAAGCCCTTCTCTTCGGGCCCGCTCTCACCAAAGCCCTCATCGAACCCATCATGGCTTACGGTTCATCCCCCCGATGGAAGTTCCCCTTCGCACCCCACGATCTCGGCACCTACCCCCAAGCCAATGGTCAAGTCTACGGCGGCGGTGAACTCACTGAAGAAAATCAAATGCCCGTCGAAGAATCCGCAAACATGCTAATTCTCGTCGCCGCTCTCGCCCACATGGAAGGCAAAGCCGATTACGCCAAAATCTACTGGCCCACACTCACAAAATGGGCGCACTACCTCGTCGAAAAGGGCCTCGACCCTGAAAACCAACTCTGCACCGACGACTTCCTCGGCCACCAAGCCCACAACGTCAACCTCTCCGCAAAAGCCATCATGGGCATCCGCGCCTACGCCGAACTCGCAAAAATGCTCGGCAACACCGATGATGCAACCGCATACAAAACCACGGCAGAAAACTTCTCCAAGCGGTGGATCACCGACTCAAACGACAACGGTCACAGCCGACTCACGTTCGACAAACCGAACTCATGGAGCCAAAAATACAACCTCGTTTGGGATCGCATCCTTGGCTACAACCTCTTCCCGCAATCCGTCGCCACAAACGAAATGGCGAACTACCGCAAAAACCTCAATCCCTTCGGGCTGCCTCTCGATAGCCGCGGCACCGGAGCAAAACTCGACTGGAGCATCTGGATCGCCACTCTCACCCAAAACCCCGAAGACTTCGAGGCAATCATGGCCGGTGTCTACAACTATGTCGACAAAACCCCCAACCGAATCGGACTAGGCGACTGGTACGACACATCCAACGGAAAACTAAATTTCTTCGAAGCGCGCCCCGTCGTCGGAGGAGCCCTCATCCCATTCATGTACGAGCCGGAACTCTGGCAAAAATGGGCGAAAAGATCAAAAAATACCGCCTCAAATTACGCCCCAATTCCCCCCAAACCAATCGTCACAACCATCGTTCCCACCGCTGATTCCGAAGCACAAACCTGGCAATACACCACAACCAAACCCTCGTCAAACTGGGAAAAATCCGACTTCGACGCCACCTCTTGGAAAACCGGAAAAGCGGGATTCGGCACCAAAGGCACCCCCGGTGCCATCGTCAACACGGAATGGAAAACTAACGACATCTGGATTCGCCGCGAATTCAATCTCGAAAGTGTCAACCAAGCCACTCAACTCTGGCTCCACCACGATGACGATGTCTCGGTCTACATCAACGGCAAACTCGCTTTCAAACGAAGCGGATGGACAAGCCAATACGAAGACTTCGTCTTCGATACCAAACTCCTCAAACCCGGCAAAAACGTTATCGCAATCCACTGCCATCAAAACGAAGGTGGACAGTACATTGATGCCGGGTTCGTCACCGTTGAGCCTGGCAAATAGCCAGGCTCACAACGGAGATTTGATCTAGTTCACTCTTGATCATTTCCCCTCGAAATCTCCGCCCGAACAACATCTCCCGCCTTCACCCGAACCTCCCACGTCCGACCCCGCAACCTCATATCCCCCCGATTCCATTTCCAGTCACCCGGATAGTAATTCAACACCCGCAAAACCCCTTCCCGACTCGCTTTTATCTCCAAAGCTTGTCCATCAGCATCCCGCGTTGCCGAAACAGAATATCCCCCCTCCGCTCGCAAATCCCTAAAACCAACGTTCTTCCACGCCGCCGGAATCGCCGGAAACACTCGAATCACTTCACTCCCCAAAACCCCCGGACTCGGACTCCAGCTCTGCAAAAGCATCTCATGCACCGCGTTCATAGCCAGGAAATTCCCTTCCAATGTAAACGGCCGATAAGTGAAGCCCGAATAACCTTTCCCCGATTGATCCCCATTCGCATGAAAGCCATTCCGCAAAATAAACGCCTGGCGATAAATATCCAGATACTGATAAGCATCCTCCCCTCTCCCCACTCGCGCCATCACCGAAGCCATCCAACTAAACGAATAACCCGTCCAACCTTGCGTACCCTTCGCCTCCCACTCCTCCAGCGACCGATTAATCATCCGCACATCGCCATACCCGCCATCAACCGTGACCAAATTGAAAGGATGAATCCCCATCAAATTCGATAAATGACGATGCGATCCCGGCAAGTCCTCAATCTCATTCAATTTCAGCGTCCCATCCGGCCGCGTGTGATAGTCCCCCAACCGCTCCGATAGCGATTTCCAATGCTCAGAATCCTTCAAGTCTCCGACCGCCTGAGCCATCTCCGCCAAACTCAAAAACTGCATACGCAAGCTCATCAAATCATAATTACTATTCGGCTTTAACCACGACCGGTGCGAATTGTCAAAAATCTCCGGCGAGCTACTGAGCGGCAAAACCAACCGACCATCCCGCTCGATCAAAAGCTGCTCAATACTCACCCCCGCCGCGCGACACCAAGGATATGCCCGGCTCCTCAAAAATTTCTCATCGCCCGTATACCGCCAGTGTAAATAGAACAAATGTGCTGACCAGCTCGTCATCGTCGGCGACAAGCTGTACTGCACCCATCCCGCCAGCGGTTCCCCCGCCAAAGTCATCACCCCCGGAACCGCGAGTCCATCGGTCTCATAAAACTCCCGCGCAAACCGCTCAAACCGCGCTTTTCGCTCCCACAAAAAGTCCAGATAACTCAAACCTGCATCAAAATTCCCCGCCGCCTGATAACCCATATAGGTCATCTGAGTATTCAAATCGTTATGATAATCCCCCTTCCAAGGTGGCAAGTTCCCCGCATCCGCCGTCCAAACACCTTGCAACGGCAATGGCGGAGCCCCTCGCCTACTCCCGGCTCCGTAGAGATAGCGGACAAAGCGATAGTGCTGACCCAACTCCTCATCCGGAAGCATCACCATCGACTGTCGATTAAACTCATGCCACCAAGCCCGGTGCGGCTTTTCAATCCGATCCTTCGATATCTCCAGCGTCTTCTTTATCCGTGCTTTCGCTATTGCCACCGGATCCTTCCCGTCCGCCGTCGAAGTCACCGTCACAACCAGTCGCTGACCACCTCCACTCCGCTGCCATCCCGCTGCAACCACATATCGCAACCCCAAAGCGGCAGTTTGCTCGTACCATTCCAAACCTGGCTCCGATCCAAAACCGGCTTCCGGATAGCCCAATTTCCCAACCCCGTAACTGTCCGGACCGCCATCACTTGCCCCGTTCAACCTCGCCACCATTCCCGGGGTCAAGAGCTTTACTCCCACCGCCTCCATCCCCGGAATCTCAAAAACTCCTGACTTCTCTTCCTCGCTCCAAATCGCCCGAATCTCCTCACCCGATGTCAATTCGACTCGACCTTCCGCCAATGCCAAATCAAGTTCAAATGCCGAAACCTTACGATTTCCCAAATCCAAAACCATCCGACCGCCCGGCAATTTAGTCGGGTGAACATCATAGTAAGCCCGCTCAAAAATATCGTCAATTCCCGCCTGATCCTTCTTCTCCACCATCGCAACCAAATTTCGATACTTAAACTTCTCCCACTGCATCCCCTTCGCCGGACGCTCATCCCACAAATCGCCCCGATCCAGCGATACATTCAAAGTCGAGTCACCGCCCCAAAGCAATCCGCCGAGCAAACCATTACCCAGCGGAATCCCTTCATCCCATGTCGAAATGGGTGCCTTCAACCTCACCAAATCCTCCGGCTGTCCCAATTTCCCAATCAATCCTGCCACCACCAGAGTCGAGATCATTTCATCTCCTTTGGCAACCATTCCGGATAGCGACCCGCTTTCGCCGCAGCCTCATCCGAAACCTCAACGCCCCACATTCTGCAATACCGAGTCAAATCGCGACCGATAATTCGGCTCATCTCCGTCACAAAAGCGTCCTTCTTACTTTTCTCACCTCGAAGGTTTTGCCCTTTGCACCAAGCAAAATACTCCGTCAACTTATCGAAGGCAAACTCCCGGCGAATCATCGTCCAAAAGGTCAGCCCAAACCACGGATCTTTGTTATAAAACTTCTCCGATCCCGGTGCCGCCTTAACTGTCGCCAACCGCTTTAAAACCTCCTCCGAGGTCATCGCTCCATGCCCAACTACTTGCTGATTAAAATGAATCTGCCCATATTCCGAGAACAAATTGTTTGTAGTCTCGCCCCAACCATCCCAAGTCCAGTTCGGCTCCTGATAGTTGTGCCCCAACTCATGATAAAAACCCCAAAGCGGGCCGCCCTCCTTGCCCCTCAAAACCTTCATGTCCACAAACCGTTTCGTCACATCCAGCCAAGTCATGATCGGATAACCCGCATGCATGTATCCCGCCACAATCTGCCGATCCGCCTGGTACCGATGCTCCGTCGTCCCCGGATCAACCGCATAAAGTTTCTCCGCTTCCCGAACCATCTCGTCAAAGTATTCCGCAACAGCTTTCGGATCATCCAAATCCTTCAAAACTTCCGCGGGAACACAAATCGCGCTCTGCAATCCAACAATCTCACCCCAAGGTGCTCCCGATCGCCGAATCCGCTTCCAATCGCTATCACTAGTCGAACCTAAAAAGTAAACCGGAGCCACCACCGTGCCATCAAAAACCGCCGTTCCGGCCGGTAAAGCTTCATTGCAGACCAAATAAACAATCCCCCCAAACGGATTTGCCGCCTTCGCTTTTCCATCCACAATCGGCACCTCTAAAGTAATCGAAGGCCACCTCTCCCAGGTGTCGAGTCCCCAGTTATCATCCGAATGACCACCGACCCGCAACGAAACCTTTTTGCCTGCCCAAGCCATCCCCAACTGAACCGTTACCAACTCACCAGGAGCCGCGTACCGGCCCGTCGAAATCCACCGTCGCTTCTGCGCCGGAAAACTCACCACCGCACGATCACGAGCCTCGTACTGACCAATATCTCCCGGAAAATCTTTCGCCACCGGATGCGCAACCACCTTCTCCGGTGTCAAGCTACGCCACTCCAAGTCATAAGCCACCATCCCCAAACGAACTCTGAAATCTCCCGGCTGAACCGGTCGATCCTTCACCGGATAACCCTTCGCCGCACCCGATCGAACTGCTCCCAAAACTCGCTCCGTAAACGGCGACTTCGCCCGACCATCCCGCAGAACCGAAACCAACACATCACTCACGACCCCCGCCGCCGCGCCATCAACCTTTTCTGTCCCTTCAAAAATCCGCAACGCCTCACCCGCATGATGTGCCGGAATCGGTGCCGACAAGTTCATCGAACCAGTCGAATTTTCCAAGTAACCACTCGCAAACCCAATCCCCATCTCGGCCAAAAATTTCTGACCCGGATGATCTCCCGAAACCGTCTTGCCCGGATTCAATTGCAACCATCCCCAAGTCGTGTCCATCACCAAGAGGCCGCCTCCATCCTCCACAAACTTCCGCAATGCCGGTGCCGAGCGATCCTGAATCTGAGTCGCACCCAATATAATCGCCGAACACTCTTGCATTGCCCGGTTCATATCCCCCACAGAATATGAATTGCCCGACAATCCAGCCGGCAGATTCCCAATCATGCCAACCCCCTTCCCCGATCCTTTCAACCAACCAAGCAACTTCTCAATCGGGGGCGCCTTCTGCAGCATCGCGCCATGCCCAATTGCCGCAACCCGGCCCTTGCCAAAATCCGCCGCGACAACTGCTGAACTCGTAGTGCCACCATTCTTCGCCACTGCCAAAACCACTGACCGATCACCAAACGCCACTACATTCGCCGGAATCCCGCCCCCCAACTCCAACTTCGCCCCCCCGCTCAAAAAGTCACGCTGCAAATCAACCAACGCCGCACTCGGTCGTTCCTGCAAACTCAAAAGCAAAGCCAATGCCACAAAACTCATGAACCCAATCTTACTTAAATGGCCCGCCCCAAAAAGTAAAAAAAGCCGAAGTCATTTCGACTTCGGCTTTACCAAACCCAGATTAGCCGCCCGGTGGCGGAACAACCGGTTTTCCGTGCCGCTTCGCTTTGGGTCGCATCATAGTCTGCAACTGAGACCACTCATCTGCCGAAACAAATTTCGAGCTGGAATCCGTAAACGAAACCAAATACATTCCATCTGGCCAAGGTGTCGGATCATAGAACAAAACTGTGCGACTGATATTCTCGATTTCCGTCGCAAGTATTCCCCCTAGTGCAACGTTGTATCGAAAATCACCACTCCTGTTCGGGTTGTGCGACTTAAATATCTCCGTATTCTTCGTGTAAGGATGCAAAACTTGCTTAACGTACTGACTGCTCTCAACATAAGGGAACAAATCATCGTAATCCGCCTGATAAATCATCATTGCCGTTGAAGCCTGCTTAATATTGCTCAAGCTCATTGATCTTGCCGCCGCCGGAGATGCTTTCACTGCATTCTCCTGCAACTCATTGAGCGACTGGATGAATTTCTCCTTATTCATTTCCGGGAAAGGCTCAATCGAAACAATTTCCATCGGATTCATAAGCTTAAGTTTCAACTCCAGATTCACAATTCCCGAGCCACTTGTCAATTCCGCGATCTTGTCCAACGAAGGTTCCAGAATATAGGTGACCAGCATTTTCTGCCCATAAATAGATACCTCCTCACCCTTTGTCCAAGACATCGGCAAAAGTTCGGATAACAGTCGCAATACCGGCGAATCACCAGACCGACCTCCCTCAAACAAAAAATAACTCTGCGAATAATATTCGCCAAGCGGACCCGTCCCCGCCTCCTTCAATTTAACCGGATAGTAGTCTTCGGTCAACTCTCCAGCATTCATTGTCATCCGTAAATCCGTTCCCGGAAATTTCTCCTGAGCCACCCCTAACGATAGGAGGCAAGCCGCGACTACACAAGTCAATAGCGATTTCAACATGATCGTTATTAGAACAAACTAAATCCAATGCCCAAACGTTTCAATAATTTTCAACTATATCCAAACATCATTCTTCGCCGTTAAATCACCCCCCGCCTCACCCGTATTCACAACCCCCTTCGGCTCAATCAAAAGCACCGAACATTCTGCATCTGCCACCGGACGATGCTCCACACCCTTTCTCACCACATACAAATCCCCTTCTCCAAGCTCGATCACCCGATCCCGAAACTCAATCCGCATCGACCCGCTCAAAACCATAAATGTTTCATCTGTTTCTTCATGGGAATGCCAAACAAATTCCCCCTCCAACTTCACAATCTTAAACTGATAATCATTCATTTCCGCTACAACTCGCGGCGACCAATGCTCGCTCAATAAACCCAACTTCTCCCCCAAATTAATCGGCTGATCCACAACTCAAATCTTACTTCAAGCCGTCAATCGCATGAACCCCCGCAATCGACCGCGCACGTAGTTTCAACGGATCACCACTCACCCGGTATAGAATCCTCAAGTCATGTCCCGTCCAAACTCGGCAACCCGCTACGCCCGTCTCCGCATCCACCAACCGATGAGCATCATCCTCATCCCAAATCGCCAAATCATAAACAAACCCCGGACAAAAAACCTCCAAATCACCGTTGCTCCGCTCAACCTTCAAAGCCTTAGCCTGCAACGTCAATTCCTTCGGCTCACCCAAACACACGAATCGAGTCAATTCCGGCAATCCGTCCACCCTCACCTCCGCAAACCGGGCATCAACGCGCAACTCAAAACACTGTCCACTCCGCCCATCAACCCCTGCAAAAAAGCCCGACCTTTGCTCAAAAACCACCTCTCCGTCATCCCCCAACCACCGAATAACAACCTCGCCCGCAATCTCCCCCTGAGAATCATTGCTCACGACAACCTGCAGGCAATCCTCCAAAACCGTCGCCGAAATCAAAACCGGCGCAAAGCACCGCCGCATCTCAAACCCCGCCGGTTTCACCAAACGAGCATAGTCTTCCAGTGCCCAACTCTGCACCGGCCAGATATCGTTCGCCTGCCAAATCAACGCCCCCCGGCACCCCGGGTTCGAACGATAATGCTCCAACGCCGCCCGCATCGCATCCCGCTGATTCAACTGCGAATAATAAACCCAATCCTCAATCGTCACACTTTCCGGGTAGTGAATCTCCACCATCCCCTTAAAAATCTCCCACGGCTTATTCGTCTTATCATGCCATCTCACCGCCGCATCTGTTGGCGAAAGTTCGCGCCCCGATACCAACTTCCACGCCTCTAACGAGCAAGCACTCGCAAACCCGAACTCCGCACTAAACCTTGCTTCCGAATCGCGATAAAAACACCAATCTCCCCGACCGTGCCACACATCCCAAAAATGGTCGTCGCTGTGCCGCTGGGCCGGAGTATGAGCCTCATCCACCATTCCCGGAACCAGCAACGGACTTGATTCAACATAAGCCCGGCCCGGATCATTCTCCGCAACCGCTCGCTTCAAAACCTCATCATAAATCACCGATCCAAAAAACCGTTCCGGAGCTGTCTCGACCCCTCCCCATTTCCCCTGCCACAAAGACCGATTCTCATTGTTCCCACACCAAATCGCCAAACAAGCCCGATCCTTCAACCGATTAATCTGCTGAACCGCCTCCCCAAACGCCACATGTTGATAATGCTCGTCATCCGGGTAGTAGCTACACGCATAAGGAAAATCTTGCCAAACCAAAATCCCCGCCGCGTCGCAAGCATCATAAAAATCCTCCGACTCATAAACCCCGCCGCCCCAAACCCGAAGCATATTCATCCCCAACTGTCGATACCGTTCCACCGCCGCAAAAATATCTGCCCGGCTAACCCGGTTCAAAAACGAATCATGCGGAATCCAGTTCGCCCCTCGACACCAAACGCGCTGACCATTCACCACAAATTCAAAGCTTGTCCCGACTTTATCTGGTTCGCGTACCAATTCAATCGTTCGCAAACCCACTTTCTTTCGAACGACCTGATCACCCAACCGAACCTCCAACTCGTGGAGAGCTGGCTCACCCTCATGAACCGGCCACCACATCGGATCGCTCGTCTCAAAAGACTGCCCAACCTGCGATCCGTTCCAAAAAAACTCCAGCGCCCCATCCCCTTCAATATCGACATCAACCGAAACATTAAATCGACCATCGCCCAAAAACTCCTGCCCCACCGAAACCGACCGAATTCGACTCGCAAACTCCACCAACTCCACCGGCTTCCATATCCCACAAGAAACCAACCGAGGACCCCAATCCCACCCCGACATAAATCCCCCTTTTCGAACAAATGCCCGCTCATCAAACCACGCCGTCTCAGTTCTAATCCCATTCGCCGCAAAGTACTCCGCCCGCCGCTCATCCCCCACCCGAACTGCCGACTGAAAGCAAATCCTCAACCGATTCTCACCCTCCACAAGCAAATCCGAAACATCAACTTCATGCCGCATAAACATATTGTCAAACGAACCGATCAATGTCTCATTCAAATAAACATTTGCAACTGTATCCAGCCCCTCAAATACCAAAACCCGATTCGGCAATCTCTCTTTCGCCGACCACTCAAACACACATTCGTATGTCCAATCTCGCTCATCAACCCAACGACACCCCAACTCCTGCTTCTCAATATTCGGATCGCCGATCACCCCATGGCGCATCAAATCCGTATGCACATATCCCGGCACCTCCGCATCCAACCAACCCAAATCCTGAGTCTGCGGACGGTGATAACCTGCACCCTCCCCCTCCAGGCAAAATTTCCAATTGTCGTTAAGCGTTGTCGAAATCATTCAAGTCAAACCAGGGTCAACCCAGCGAAAAAAGGGCTACGGCCCAACCGAAGTCGGGCCATAGCATGTCCGAGACGAGCTTAGTTGCCTTCCGGTTTTTCCGGTGGCTTTTCCGTGCCCGCTGCACCACTTGATTGTAAATATTCCGGTGGTGGTGGACGCTTTTCAAAGTCCTTGGGTGTGTAGCCCTTCTCTTGACCTGCTGCATTTTGGCAACCAATCAAAGCTCCACCCAATGAACAAATCAGGATCGCAAATAGGAGTGTTTTCTTCATATGCTTAGTTTTCGAGCAGTGCGTCCCACATGTTCATGAACTTGCTTTGATAACAACCGCCAGCATTGCCATAAGCTGTTCCCGCCGCAAAGTCAACTGTCTGTTCCGGTCGCATCATCTTCGCGTGACCATCCGTAAACGCAACCGGTGATCCATTGCCGTAATGTCGATCAATGTATCCCTTGTATGTCGCATCAGGAGCCGACCAAAGACTGCGTTGACCTGGCAGCGTACATTCGCCACTCGGATTACAGTCGATCGAGCTTGCCCCGTTCAAAATCGAGTTATAAGCACCAAATGCACCTTCAAAACCGTTCAACTCCGGTGAGTGATCAGCATTCATAGGATTACGCGACCGAGTCGCAAACAAAATCGTTTGCGCAATTCGCGGAATCTGCGTCTGAGACCGAGTTCCGTCCTCATACCAATTGCTCGCACCTTGATTCAAGTTGATAACGCCACGGAACTTCCAGAAAGGAGTAGAACCGGTTTCGCAGTCCCCACCCAACGTTCCGTTCGCAACATAGCTGATCTTCGGACCAGAATCAAAATTCGATGTCGTTGGAACCGTATCATTCGGATCTTTCAAAATTTGATAATTCTTCATGTAAGGCAGCATGAGCATTATCCAGCTCTGTTGCCATCCATATCCATTCTCGGGGCCGGTATATTGCGACACGAACAAATCGTCGTAGTCGGTTGAATAAATCAGCGATGCGGTTGCAGTTTGTCGTATGTTAGAAATCGATTGCGTACCCTTTGCCGCTTGTTTCGCCTGTGCAAACACAGGGAACAAAATGGCCGCCAGGATAGCGATGATTGCGATAACCACGAGCAGTTCGATTAAGGTAAATGCCTTTTTCATGATGATGACTCTTCTTTGAGATTGCGGACGACAGCCTGCGTGGATGTCGACCAAGACGACGAAAATCGGTACTCAGACCGAGGAAACGGCACATTGCCGTGAAAACCAGAGAGCTCATCCGGATTCGGTGTCCAACCCGATGGCTCTGTTCCGCACAAACCGCGAACAATCATCCGGTGATTCGCCATCACCGTCTTCACGTCCCGCAACGGATTCTCAATTCGGTCAAGCATCAGCTCAACCGCAAGCTGCCCCATCTCATCCCAGTCCAGCGCAACCGCACTCATCCCCACCCCGTCAACCATGACGTCCACATCGTCCCCGACCGTGCAAATCTTCAAGTCCTCCGGCACCCTTAACCCCGCTCGCAACGCCGCATCAATCGCCGCCGGAACAAATTCGTCCTGCAACACCACCAAACCATCGGGCGCATCCTCTTCCCCCAACCGGTACTCCAACAAATGGTTATCCGGCTTCTGCATCGCACTCGTATAGTTGAAGCAAAAATCCCGCGCCAACGGCTGAAAATGGTTCGCAAATAACGCCTTCAAATAACCCGTAAATCGGTCGTGGTTACTATGAAACATATCAAGCATCCCCGTAACCCCAATCCGCTGACAACCCGAATCAATCAGCTTCTGAGTCGCTAGTTCGCCTGCCAAAACATTATCAAAAGTCACATAATCGCCCCGCGCACCCGGCATCAAAAATCCAAGAAATACAACTGGTATCGCAGAAGAGAGACGAGCCAATACTTCCTGATCCGCAAATCCCCGAGTTGGCCAAACCACCGCTCCCGCAAAGTGATTTTCAACGCAATATTCAAGCGCGTCCTCAATCGTAATCGGACCCGTCGCATCCAAGTGAATCAAGTGATACCCATGCTCGCGCAACTTCTCACTCATCCGCACCGATAAAACCCGCTGAACATAAGTCTGACCATCAATAAAAGCAATATTTCGAGTCGTAGCTTCCGTAAAACCCGCCGCCGCAACCACCCCTCGGTTCGGCAAATTCTTCGCCCAACCCTCACCCACAACTCGCATCAAAGCACGTCGAACCGTCGAACGACTCACCCCATATCGCTCCTGCAATTCCCGCTCCGTCGGCAACATGCGACCAAGGCCGATCTCTCCCGACTGGATGCGAGCACGCAAGTCATTCGCTATCTCAATAAACGAATTTCTCCGGGCTGAAGGCTTATGCTCTTCGTTGGGCATTGAACACATTATACAGAAAGTATCGCAAAAAACAACTTTTTTTCGCAAAATGCGATATCAAATGTATCGCTTAATCTACAATAAACCAACAAACAGGAAAAAACACCATGACAGCAACGATGCTTATTGCCCTCCTCCTCATGCCCCAAAATCCACCTAAAACGACATGGTATGGCGGAGCCACTACTTCCTTTGAGCTCAAAACCACCGGAAACCCATTTGACTCCGAACAAAACGACATCCGAGTCACTTTCCAAACTCCTTCAAATAAATCCATCTCCCGTCTCGCCTATTTCTCCAAAGGGAAATGGCACGTCAATCTCGCCGCCACCGAAAAAGGAAAATTCCTCGGCACAGTCACCCACAACGGAAAACCCACCCCCACAAAAGTAACTCTCACTCTCTCCAAACCCTTGCAAAAGGGATTCCTGCGCAAAACCGCCGACCAAAAATTTATCTTCGATAACGGACAATCCTATTGGCCCCTAGGTTTCAATTTCGCATGGCGTTCCGAAAACATCCCCGATCTCCCCGAAGCCCTCAAAGGCATGAAAGCCAACGGCGTCAACTGGACTCGCATCTGGGCTAACCATTGGGATGATAAAAACCCAACCTGGGTCAAAACAAACCCCGAGCAATTCTCCGAAACCGCCCTCGACCGCTGGCAACTCATCACCAATGCCGCCCAACAAGGCGACGTCAACTTCCAATTCGTTCTCTTCCACCACGGACCCTGGTCCTCCCGTGTCAACTCAAACTGGAACGAAAACCCCTGGGCAAAAGAACAAGGCGGATTCCTCGAAAATCCCACCGAATTCTTCACTTCCCCCCGAGCAAAGAAAATCGCCAAAGCATGGCTCCGATACGCCGTCGCCCGATACGGAGATAGCCCTTCCATCATGAGCTGGGAACTCTTTAACGAAGTTGAATGGGTTGACCCCAACTACGACCAAAAAGAACAACTCGTTGGCGACTGGCACAAAGAAATGGCGGCTTACATCAGATCAATTGATCCATACAAGCACCTCATCACCACCAGCTCACGCATGACCCTGCCCATCTACGATGCCATGGATTACTATCAACCCCACGGCTACCCCAATCGGATTCAAAACCTTCTCCTTGCCAATCAACCAAAAGGTGATAAACCTTATTTCTATGGCGAAGTTGGCACGGCAAATTCTCAATCCGGCCCGGTTCTCCAAAGACAAGCGCTCCGCGATGGAATCTACACCGCCCTCTTCATGGGCCACTCCGGTGCCGCCCAATATTGGTACTGGGATCTTGTCTACCCTCAAAAATCCATCGACGAGTTTTCATTCGCGAGCAAACTCATTGCAAGCTCTGGAATCCTTAACCAAAAGGTCAACAAGTTCACCCCCGTAATCGCCGCCCCCAAAGCCGACCTCATCATTCAACCCGCCGGAGATTGGGAACCCGTCACTCAATTCAACTTTAATCTCCCCGAACAATCAGCCGAACTCGGCGGAATCTCGTCCTTCTTCCAAGGCACCGGTCACCCAGAGATGCGACCTGAAACCATCAAACTCCATCTTAATAACCCCACAGCCACAACGATCACAATCAAAATCGGCGAAGTCTCCAGCGGCGGCGGAAATCTGTCCGCCAAAATCAACGGCACGGAAGTCGCGCGCGTCACTTTCGCCCCAAACGAAAAACCCGGCGACAAAGCTCTCAAAATCCCCCTCCCATCTGGGAAGGTAACGGTTGAACTTGATAACGATGGCCCCGACTGGCTCCGCATTCAAAGCATCAGCATCCCTGGTGCCGGCTCCGCCGCTACCGCATTCGCGACCGGTAACAAACAGATTGCTTTCCTCAGACTAGAAAAGCAAGCCAATACGGAGCCGTTCCAAACAACCATCGCTGGCCTCCCTCTCGCAAAAGGCACCTACAAACTCACAACCTATAATCTTGATGCCAAAAAGTCCACATCGCAAACTATCGAAGTCGTCGATGGCAAAACCACAAACAGAATCACCGTCAACCACAACGACGCCATCCTGACCTTCACAAAATAGCCTAAAAAACTCCAAAATAGTAACTCAAGTCACAACCCGGACAAAACAACGCTTGCGTTTCGACACCTGTCGCACTACAATACCGACAGATGTCGAAGCCCAACGCCCAAAACCCACCCACCGGTGCCCAACTCGAAATCTTACAGGTTCTCCAACGGGCCAGTGAGCCCCTCTCGGCCGCCGAAGTCTGGACTACTATTTCCGCAACAAGAGAAGTTGCTCGGCCAACGATCGCAACCCTCCTTTCCCGTCTCGAACAATCAGGATGGGTAACAAAAAATCTCGATCAGAAAAACCCGACTTATAGCGCCAACATCAAAACCAGCGAAGCCAAATCTAGAATCGCCGAAAACTTCCTCGCCAAATTTTTCGCTTCAAGTCCATCCGAGCTTGTCCTCAGTCTCTTCGACCAAGGCAAGCTCACACCCCAAGAAATTGAAAGATTAAAAAAGATCGTTAGCGAAGATTTCACCTCCGAGGAAAGTAAATGAATCTACTCCACGACAAAATCGTAATTGCCCTGATCAATGGCGGAATCACCATCTTCATCAGCGCCTTGCTAATTCTCCTCATTGCCAAATTCGCCGAGCGGTACTCCCCAACCATTGCCCGAAAAGTCAATTTCGTCGGCCTCCTCTTCATCGCCCCTACCTTCCTTTTCGCCTACTGGCTCTCAAGCGTCAACTATCCCCACCAACCCGTATTCAATCTCAAGATATCTCCACAAAACGAGTTCCCAACTCAAAAGCATCTTGCTCAAAAAACAACTCTATTTTCTCCCAACTCAACAACATCAGTCAATCAATCACGCCCATTAGAATCAACTAAGAGCAAGCCAACGACTCAGCTCCCCGCCCCAATTCCGGTTGGCCAATTTGTCCTCATCTCTTGGGCCATTACCGTAGCATTCCTGGTCATTCGCCGCGAAATCGGAAAACGCTTGCTCCAAGTCCAGCTCCAAAACGCCAAACCATTCCCGCTTCATACCGAAGAATTAACACCTGAAGAGCAAAACCACATTGCTATCGTCAATTCCCCGCTCGCCATACCCTTCGTATGCCATCTCAAAAAAACCTATCTCGCCCTCCCCCCGCAAATCAATGAACTCTCCCTAGAAGAAAGACAAGCCGTCATCCTCCATGAACTCAGCCATATTCGCAATGGTCACATCGCCCAATCCGAAATCGCAACGTTCATAAAATCTCTCTTCATCAGCATCCCCACCGTTTACATCCTTGCCCAAAACCTAAAAAATCTGCAAGAAACTGAAGCCGACACCGATGTCATCAACCAACTCGGAGAGGGCAAAGCCCTCGCCCGAGCGATCTCGATCTTTTCATCCCATGATTGTCGCGGAATCACTTCCGCTGCACATAGGCTCGTCATCTCCGGACGCCCCCTTCAAAAGCGCGTCCTCCGACTCATGAAACAAAAAAGAACAACAATGAGAATACCAAAAATCACAAAAGTCGCCCTCGGCATTGCTTGCAGCGCCGTCGCGATCGGCTCGCCATTCGTCGTCCAACTCAACAGCTCAAAGGCGGTTCTCAATCAGCCCGCCGCAAAGTTGGTCAACTGGAAAATCGGCCACGCATGGCAGTACGAGATGAAATTTTCCGACGGAACGGTCAGCAAGTATGTCCTCAATGCCATTTCCGAAACCCCAGTGAAAGACGGAGTTGTCGTTGAATATCAAAAGCATGCAACGAGCTTCAACAACACGCCGATGATCTCCTACGAGTATCAAACCTTCACTTCGCAAGGCATATTCCCAACCGCGAACTCCGAAGTATCAAACGCCAACCCCGGCTTTGGTGACCGTGCTCAAGTTCAGCTCATCCCTGCCGATGCACGAACAAAATCGTGGAGTGCAAGCGAAGGACAGGGCGTCAACACGGGCGGAAATGGAAAGTATGCGATCCAAACCACCGCAAAAATCCTAAGTGTTAACCAGCCCATCACTTTGCCGAATGGGAAGTTCCGCGCAACGGTCATCGAAACAACTGAGAAAGCAGATTGGGATACGACCATTCGCACACGATGGTATGTCGAGAATATCGGCAAAGTCCGAGAAGTCCTTTCTCGACCCGATGGTTCAATTCTCATGGAAGAGAATCTCATCGGCTTCGAAAAAGAATCAAAGCCGAGACAAATTCAATATATCGACTCGGTACCTATGCCAAAAGCAACAATTCCCCCAACAAACTAAGGGAAACAAAAATCCCCCTTCGTTCTAGCTGTCTCGAAGGGGGACAATCTTTTTCGGAAAAATTAGGTGCCCGAGTTCCAGGCCGGAGCTTGTTCCGTCAAATCATTCGCTAACTTATCTACGCATTTGCGCATCCAAGCCGAAGTCACGCCATGATTCTCAACCGCAAGTGCAATCATCAAAGCCCCCGAAGATGTCACATAAAACTGCGTCGGCTGAACTTTACCGTTCGCCTTCAAAAGCTCCTCGTACTTTGTCTTTTCTGAAGCTTTTCCCAGGTTTGCCGTCAACCAAATATAACTCTTACTGGGCGAAATCTCTGCCCCCATCGGCACATTAAACTTGCCCGTATTCACCGTAAATTGATACTTTTCCTTGCCCGGATCTTTTACCAAATCCGTCACTTCATATCCCAATCCACTCACCATCGTCTTCAAACCCGCAGCATCCAACTTGTCCGTCTCTGCCTGGTTCACCATAATTCCCGCGATCACGGGAATTCCCAACGCCAATCCACAACTCCAAAGCCCTGCTTTCATAATCCAAACTGACGAACCACATTCAGAAAAAGTACGCCTTTCCAACCAAAATTCCCACCCCGAACTCACCAATCCCCGCAAAACCACCTGCAAATCCATCGATCTGGTAACGTCAAACCGTGGCAAACCTCGATCTCCGAGAACGCAAAAACGCCGCGATCCTCTATTCACTAATAGCTCTTGCAATCTTCATTTGGTGGAGTATTCTCGTCCTCCTCCCCGAAACCAGAGTCCACTTTCTCGGCGAAGCCTTTGCTGAACAATTCATTTGGATTCTCCTAATTCCCGACCTCATTTCCGCCCTCGCCCTTGGCATCTGGCTCGTGCCAGCGATCCTCAAAAATAACCCTCACACAAATGCCGTCGCTTGGCTCCACGTCGGTGGACAAGGCTACGCCTTCCTCATCAGCATTGCCCTCGCAATCATCGATCCCAAAGCATACTGGGGACTCGTCGGTATGTTCTTATCAACCGGAATCGCATTCTTCCTCGCATGCCGTCTCCAAAATTTCAACGTCCTTTGGGGCAAATTCAAGTTCAAACCCGCAAAATCCAGCTCCGTCAAAACACATTGCAAACGCGCCCTCATTCAAACCGTTATCATGTGGGTCATATTTCTCGCCATCATTCCCGCCATCATCGCCAGCATGGAAACTCAATTCCAATTCAATCAACACTGGCTCAAATTCCCTGCCCAGATTCCACTCGCAATTGTTCTTTTTTGCCTATTCGGTTCCTGTGGACTTTGGGGCACGCTCGTTATGACCCGCCACGGTGATGGAACGCCACTCCCGTCCGAGCACACCAACAAACTCGTGATCGAGGGCCCCTATCAATACATCCGCAACCTGATGGCCCTCAGCGGAACCATGCAGGCTGTTGCCGTTGGCCTCGGAATCGGATCTCCGCTCATCATGGCGTACGGAATCCTCGGCGCATTCGCCTGGAACATCCTTGTCCGTCCCGCCGAAGAAGCCCAACTCTTCGACTCTTTTGGCGAGCAATTCCTCAGCTACCAAACCCGTGTCAAATGCTGGCTCCCCACCTTCAAATCTATCCAGTCCTGAATTCAAATGAACTCAAAGGGGAAAACATGGTAAAAATCAATCGTGGAATCGTTCAGTTCGCACCCCGAAATTGATCCACAAAAATGGCAAGTCACAACCTTCGGTGACTTCAAAATCTCCCCCCGACCGCCAAAATTCCGCACTCGAAAAACCGAGGCTCTCGTTACTCTCCTCGCTCTCCGGCCCGGAACCTACTTCTCTCGCGACACAATTGCCACACTTTTCTGGCCCGAAGACCGCCAAGACACCGCTCGACAAAGCGTCCGCATGGCGATCAGTAATATCCGAACCGCTCTCGGAAAAACCGCCCTCCTCACCGACCGAGATAGCATCGCCCTCAATCCCGCCGAAGTCCACTCCGATCTTTCCGAATTCGAACACCTCGTTAACTTAGCTCGGACATCACCAAAAAACCAACTACAATACCGAACCCGCGCCTTTGAAATCGCCAACAAACCGTGGCTCCCTTCCCTAGATACCGATTGGGTTCACGCTGAATCGCCCCGAATCCAAGAACTCATCGTCGAAAATTCCCTCGCCCTCATCCACCTCCTCAAATCCTCAAACCAATCCGCTCAAGCCATCCACGTCGCCAAACAAACGCTCGAACGCGTCGGTTGCCGCGAAGATATCCACATCGCCCTAATGCAGCTCTATGTCGATGAAGGGCTAACCAGTCTCGCCATCGCCCAATTCGAAATCCTCGAAAATCAACTCGACGACCTCTGGGGCGAACCCCCCTCCCCCGCCGCCATCGCCGTAATTGAATCGGCTCCAAAATCCCAAAAATCAATCGACACCTCACCGAAACCCAAACTCTCCATCCCTGGGCTTATCGGCCGAGAAACTGAAGTTCTCCAAATTGTCGATGCAATCACCGCCGCTGAAAACGGGATCAATCTCACGCTGATTGGCACCGGCGGCACCGGAAAAACCACCCTCGCCCGAGCCGCCGCCACTCTGCTCAACAACAAAAGCATCAAAACCCATTTCATCGACCTCACAACCACCACAAACAAAAACGCCGCCGCCGAAAAAATCCTGACCGACCTCAACATCTCCAGCATCGAAAACAAGGAAGCCATCAGCGCAATCGCCCGATCGCTCAAGAGTACAGAGGACGTCTACATCCTTGATAATCTCGAACAGCTTGGCCCAGATGCCACCGAACTCATTGAAGACCTCAAATCAAGGGCCCCCAACCTCCGCCTAATCTTAACCACCCGATCTCCAATCAATCTTTCCTCCGAAAAAACGATCCTCGTCAAGCCTCTCACCTTTCCACAATCCGGATCAAGCCTCGAATCCATCCGCGCCGCAAGTGCAATCCAACTCTTCGAACAACAAGCCATCCAGTCCAATCCCGATTTCGCCATCACCACGCAAAACGCGAAGTCCGTCGTCGAACTCTGCCGCCGCCTCGATGGGCTTCCCCTCCCCATCAAGCTCGCCGCCGCCCGGATCATCGTCCGTACACCTGCCCAAATACTCGCCAGCATCCACACCTCCCTTGAACCTATCCGCAGCACCACAACCCAAGATTCTCCTCGCCACTCCAACATTCGCTCCACCGTCGAATGGAGCTACCAAATCCTCACCCCTCAAGCGCAATCCGCCGCTCTCACTCTCAGCCTTTTTGCTGGACGATTCACCGAAGACGATGCCAAAATCCTCCTCCCCAATTCCGACTACCTCGCCGTCCTCGAAGAACTCGTCAAATCCTCCCTCCTCAACAACGACACTTCGCAAGAAAAAAGTGAATTCTGGTTCTACGAAACCGTCCGAGCCAGTCTCGCCGACATCCTCGGCACCGGCAATGCACACGATGAAGCAATGAACCGGCTCCTCGATTTCTGCATCCAAAAAACCCAAGCAATCGACTCCCAAACCGATCTTCCCGGCTGGAAAAAACTCCGACGTCATTTCGTCAACATCGAGAACATTCTCAATTGCCTAAACCACGCCAGCAACCAATCCACGATCAACCCTGAAGCCGCCAAACTCGCCATCCGTGCCCAAAAAATTCTCACCTACTTCGAGAGCCAAGCCCTCACGCCCGTCCTCGAAAAGTTTTTCCAAACCCCAGATAAAACCATCAATCCCTCCCTCCGAGCTCAAATCGGATGCGCCATCATGTACAACATCGCCAACACGGGCGACGTCGAGCGGCAATCTGAGGTCCTTGAACAATCACTCAAATTCGCCGCGAACGATGAACAAACCCTCGTAGAAGTCCGCCACTGCCTCGCAAACTCTTACAAAGTCACGGGCGAATACGAAAAAGCCATCGCCGAACTCGATTGGGTTCTCGCCCGAACCGACCCCAACGACCATCAAACCATGGGCAATCGACTCTATCGCCAGGGCCTCAATTACGGATGCCTCAACGACCGAGTCCAATGCTTTAAATATTTCAAAGAAGCCCTCCCTCACGCCCGAAAAGCTCAAGACATCAACAACATCATTCGGCTCCTCTTCGACCTCGGCTCCGAATACGCCAACCTCAAAGACGCCAATAAAGCCATCGAATCATTCTCCGAAGCCGAAGCGCTCAGCGAATCCGTCGGGAGCCTCAAACTCGAAGGTCTCACACGATGGCAACACGGAGACGCCCTCCTAGATCTCCAAAAACCTGCCGAAGCACTCGAAATGCTCCAACGCAGCATCAAGCTCGTCTACGAAGGCAATTTCCCCGCTGCCGAAAAGTGGATTTTTATCAAAGCCGCTCAAGCCGCCACCCGATGCGGACACCCCCAAATCGCCACAAAACTCCTCGCCAAAGGCAAGCACGTCCGCGATGAAGAAAAGCGCGCCCTCGCCGTTTACGAAACCAACTACCTCAACGACGCCACCGAGGCAATCAAAAAACTCATCCCCAATTCCGAATTCCAAAAGCTCTCGTTCGATGGCATTCACTCCGATTGGCAAACCCTCTGGGACGAATTCGACAAAATCACCCCCATCTAGATATCTTGTGACGATCTTGTGACGGTCGCTTTTATACAATAGTGTTCTCCCAATTGTGGAGAGGAGCACAAATGAAAAAAATCACCCTTACCTGCGTAATGGCGCTGGTCGCGGTCGTATCAGCCCAAGCCCAAAATCTTACTGCACGAAGTTCAACCCAGAACTACACCTACGTTTTTGGAGCTGGCGGCAACGTAAACAACGACACCTACCTTGAGGAAGACTTCGTACTCGAAGCTTCAGATGGAATGTCCCACTCATATTCAGATTCAACATCTGGAACGTTGCCAGGCGGAGTTCAATACACCGCCGGTGTAGGTATCCAAATGAGCCAAGCCTATTCCGTCATCGGCTCACTTACCAACTTCAGCCAAATCATTGCGGAATCCAGTTCAAGTGCCTACACCGAAACGGTGAACGGCTCGGCGCAAGTGTTGTCGGCCAATCCCGGAAACGGACTGGTACTCAACTTTGATCTCGCGAATCAAGTCGACTACCGATTCCGAGGTTCAATACTATCCAGTCCTTCAGAAGTCGGGATCGGTAACTTGGTCGCCTTGCAGCGATACGATGGAATCACCTGGCAACAGGTTCACACAACTATATTCCTACCCGGTCAACAAGGCAGTTTCGATTACACCGGAACTCTTAACTCGGGCCAATATCGACTGCTTAGTTCAAATGCCGTGACGATCTCCGGCAACAATGCAGTGTCAAGCGACTATTCCTACAACTTCGAAGTCGTTCCCGAACCCGTTACCATGTTCGCCCTCGCCCCCGCTCTCATGTTCCTTGCCCGCAAACGCAAGAAATAAACGAAGCGCAACAATGGGTTGGAGCCTCTCATAGTGATCCAACCCAGAAATCAATCCACTTTCAATCACTACTTTTAAGGTATGAATAGGTTCGTCTCAGGCACGAATCCGGCTATGTCACAACCATTCCCCAATCAAATCGATAGACTCTATCTCGGCAAAGAACATCTCGCCACAATCGCTTCCGCCCCCTGTAGCGAAGTATTCCAGGCCCTCTCTTTCGAAGAACCTCTCTCAATCCGTGAAATCGCCGAAGAAGTCAACCGGAGCACCGCTTCCGTCGGAGAGCACATCGCAAAACTGATCGAGGTTGGCCTCATCGTCGCCGTCGGCACACGAAAAAGACGCGCCCGCGAAGAAACCCTCTACGCCCACAAAGCCGACACAAACATCCTCGACCCCACAAAACTTTCGCCCGAAATCCTCAACGAATACGTCACCAAATTTCGTTGCGACAGCCGCCAATCCGTCCGGCTCATGACCCTCCTCATGCAAGCCCTGCCCGACAACCACGACCTCATGAACTACACCTTTGAAAAGTCGTACGGCGGATACATCAACCTCGAATCTGCCAAAAAAATCCGCGCCGCTATGCAAAACGCATTCGACGTCTTCAACGAAAACATCGAACACGATTCCGAAGCACGACAATCCGGCGAATACATTCGCGTCAAGTTCACTGGATTTATGGTTCCAACTCAAAGAGAAAGTGAAAAGCGAATAAAGAAACCGTAACCACTACAATTTTTTTTTGCATTAGTCCTATATGCCGGAACCATTTACAGTTCCGGTTATACTAACAAAATCGTAGAGGACAAAAATGACCCTAAAACTCTGGATTCGCCCGCTCGCCCCCGTCATCGCCATCGCGTTTACCGCCCTTTCCCACGCTCAACAATACGAAGTCATCAATATCGGCACCCTCCCCGGATCAGATTTCAACCTGATCAACGCCATCAACAACGACGGCGCAATCGTCGGAACCGCCTACGCCGGAAGCCATTACCGAGGATGGAAATGGACGGAAGACTTCGGAATGTCCGAAGTCTATGGCCTTGGATACGATAACACCACTGCCCAAGACATCAACGACCAAGGCTTCATCGTCGGCACATTCACCGAAGACGAAACCAGTAAAGGATTCCGGTACAAGGACGGTTTCTGGTGGCATCTCAGCCCTATCCCCGGACAATCAGAAGCATCACCCTACGGCATCAACAATCTCAACCAATCGGTTGGAATCAGTGACTTCGGCATGGACTCACGCGCCACCGGATGGCTGCCAATTCTGCCCGACACCCCTGGTTTTGCCCTCCCCAATTACGGCCCGCAAGAATCGTCCGGAGCCCGCGCCCTCAACGACCTCGGTGAGAGTGTCGGTCAAGCCCGACTCGCCGGAACTACCCGCGCATCCATCTTCAAAAACAACAACACAATCTTCGATCTTCACGGCCTCATGCCCCTCGGCACAACATTCAGCCAAGCCTTCGATATCAACGAAAGCGGCTGGGTCGTCGGCGGCTACGATAACGCCGGAGACGGTTACGGCTTTGTCTTCAACCTCGAACTCGGCATGCAAACCGTAAACCTCGCCGGTCAACAGGTCACCCTCGTCGCCGTCAACGAAAACGGTCAAGCCGTAGGAAATGACGGCCTACAAACGGCGATGATCTGGCACTCCTCAACCGGGCTCCAAGACCTCAACACCCTCATCGACCCCAACTCCGGATGGGATCTCCGATCCGCCCGCAATATCAACGATAACGGTTGGATAATCGGTCAAGGAATCTATAACGGTCAAACCACAACCTTCCTCGCCCGACCAACCGACGCCGTCCCCGAACCCGCCACTATGACCCTGCTCACCCTCGGCATTGGCACCCTCATCGCCCGTGCCCGAAAGAAAAACTAATCCCATAAGTATCATCAGGGAAAAGCACAATGCTTTTCCCTGACCGCCCCGCACTCATCCTCGCCCCCATGGATGGCATCACCGATGCCACCATGCGCGCATTCCAAGGCGCCCAAAAAACATTCACCCACTCCGTCACCGAATTCATCCGCGTCGGGAATCACCCCCTCCCCACAAAAGTCTTCACCCGCGATGTCCCCGAACTCGCAACCCAAGCCCAAACCATCACCGGACTCCCCGTACAAGTCCAAATCCTTGGCGGCGACCCCGACCTCATGGCGACCTCCGCCGTTAACGCCGTGACCGCCGGAGCCACCGCCATCGATATCAATTTCGGCTGCCCCGCGCCCACCGTGAACCGCAACGATGGCGGCGCATCGATCCTTCGCTCCCCCCAAAGAGTCCACGATATCACCTTCGCCGTCCGCCAAGCCGTCCCCCAAAATATCCCCGTCAGCGTAAAAGTCCGACTCGGGTGGGACAGCATCGAACCCATCTATGAAAATGCCGAAATGGTTCAAAAAGCCGGTGCATCTTGGCTCACCATTCACGCCCGAACAAAATCCCAAGGCTATCAACCACCCGTCTACTGGCATCCCATCGGCGAAGTCAACCTCTCCGCCTCCATACCCGTCATCGCCAACGGCGATATCTGGACACTCGAAGATTTCCACCTCTGCCAAGAACAAACCAACTGCACCCACTTCATGATCGGCCGATCAGCTCTCGCCAATCCCCAACTCCCCCATCAAATCGCCCACGCTC
>Ga0209066_10000744_pt1 | contig 46308 bp, 23 predicted proteins | sample All_14_2_FD_187198 | JGI IMG/M metagenome (GOLD analysis project Ga0209066, IMG submission 187198) | Freshwater microbial communities in response to fracking from Pennsylvania, USA - Allegheny Zone_MetaG_DW_15 (SPAdes) (version 2) ... | reverse complement strand
AACACCGGCAAGCGCGCGGGCAAGGAGATCGTCCAGCTCTACGTGCGCGACCTCGCCAAGAACCCGACCGTGGAGCGCGAGGTCCGCGCCCTCAAGAACTTCGCCAAGGTCGCCCTCCAGCCCGGCGAGAGCCAGACCGTCACCCTCACCGTCAAGCCCGCCGACCTCGCCTACTTCGACGTGAAGGCCAAAGCCTTCCGCGCCGACGCGGGCAGGTATGCCGCCGAAATCGGCGCCTCTTCCCGCGACATCAAAGGCAAGGTCGTGTTCGCGCTCACCGGCGATTACACCGAGGCGGACTGAGCCTCAGAACAATTTCTCGGCGAGGCGTTCGGCGCGCTGGATCTGGGCGGGCGTGAGATGCGCGGCCTGCGTCTGGGCGTGCGTGCCGCTGAACAGCGCGCCGCACGTCTTGGCGCCGACGAGCTTGGCTGCCATGGCCAGTTGCTTCTGCGTCGAGAACGCCAAACGCCCGAGGATGCCGGGCGCGCCGCACGTCGCAATCAGGATCGCCTTCTTTTTGGGCGAGCCGGCCTTGCGGTACTTCGGTGCGGCCATGCCCCACGGCCAGTAGCCATACACCACGAGGCGCTCAATCAGCCGCTTGAAAATCGCGGTGACGGAACCCGCGTTGGTGGGGGAGGCCAAGACAAAGGCATCGCAGGCCTCTATGCGCCGGACGATGTCCCCCATGGCATCGCGGAGGGCACACAGGCCCGGTGCTGTGCCGGGCTGCTGCATGCAGGCGCGGCAGTTGAGGCAGAAGCCGATGTCCACGTCGCGAAGAACGAGCATGTCAATCCCGATGCCGCGCTGTTTCAGCACACGGCAGACCACCTCCACAAACTGCTCCGTCGCACCCTCTTTCCGATACGCTCCATTCACCACCAATACACGCATGATCGCCCGCCTCCAGTTCACCCGCCTCTTTCATGTTTCCAGACAGTTTACAACCTTGGGGCGGCGGGAAACATAAAAAAGTGCGCTGCCTTGACCAGCGGCCGGACAACCCATTTTGCCCGCCTCACGGGCTTTTTTTCACATGCCGATCAGACCCGGTTATGATAAATTAAAGTTCTCTCAGATCAGACTGCGTGGCAAGCCGGCGGCTGCTCATGAACAGAACGGCATGTAAAAGTGTGTTCAAACAATACGGAGATAGAGCCATCATGAAAAGAATAACTGACCTCTTCAACAGGCACCGTGTGGGCGCGCATCTCCTCGCCGGGCTTTTTGCGGCCCTCGCGTGGCAGGCTCCACAATCCGCACGGGCGGAGAATTTGGGCACGATCATGCCGATGGGCGATTCGATCACACTCGGTGTCGGCGCAAACGGAGGCTATCGCGATCCGCTGTACACGTTATTGACCAACCGTGCCGACACCTTCACCTTCGTCGGCTCACAGACCGGGTACGCAACCACTGCGCTCACCGATGCAGGCCAGACACACCACGAGGGGCACAGCGGCTTCGTCATCACAAACAGCTACACCACGGTGCCCATTCGGTCCGGTCTGGACGAGAATCTGGCCACCTGGATCGGCCCGGGAAAAATAACCCCTGATAAGATCCTGCTGATGATCGGGAGCAACGACATTGATATCAGCTACAACGTGACTAATGCGCCCGCCCGTCTGGATGACCTCCTTACCCACATCTACTCGATATTGCCCAACGTGCGTATCTATTTGGCCTCGATTATCCCGATGTCGCAGGGTCATATCTCTCGTGAACCCAACGTCTTGAACTATAACGCCGCCATTCCGGGCATCGTCGCAAGCCATAGGGTCCTTGGCCATGATGTTGTCTTTGTGCCGATGCACGATGCCCTCAACGCCGGAACAGATTTAGGCGACGGCCTGCATCCGAACGCGCAAGGTTACCTGCACATGGCACAGGCATGGGATACAGCGCTTCATACGCCATCCACATTGACCGTCGAGGTCACTAACCCGAAGAACGACCAGACGTTCATGTTCGGATCAACCATCTCCGCCACCGCCACCGTGATCAATGCTTCGGGAGCCTATACCGTTCACATCTATACGAACAGCGGTTCAGCTGCGTTTGCCGAAGTGGGAACCGGCGGCTCCTCTTACCCGTACGCCGTGAACTTGGGCACGTTGGCCACAGGCACTTACCACATCTGCGCGTCGGTCACCGACACGCTCGCCACCACGAACTCAACGACCAACACCTTCACGGTCTCCCTCATGCCGCCCACCTACCGTGCGGTCGACCTGCTGAGCATCGGCGACTCCATCGGGTCAGGAAGCTCTTTCAGCCTCGGCTGGGATTTCACGGTCACCCAACCGATCAAGATCACCTCGCTCGGACAGTTCGATCCGGATTCGAATCCCAAGAGCAACTCGGTGGCCATCTACCAGCGGGGCGGGGCGAAGGTCGTCGAAACATCAGTCCTCTTGTCCAGCCCGTCCGAAACGAGCGGGAACTTCCCGGCACGTTACGCTGCGGTGAATGAAGTGGAACTCGCCCCCGGCAACTACGTCGTCGTCAGCACGCAGAACGGCGACGGCTTCATTTCGGGGGGAGGCTCTCCACAAGCAACGATCGGCTACGGCATCACATGGAACAAGGGCATCGCGTTCAGCCCGGGGGAAGGACCTTTGCCGAGCACCGCTCCTGCTTCTTGGTCGATCGAGAACTCCTCCCCCTACCGATATTTCGGGCCGACGTTCAAATACACGCTGAGCTCGACGGACCCCATCCCGACGCTCACCTGCCCTATAAACAACCAGGCATTCACAACCCGTGACTCTATCTCCGCCACCGCCACGGTGGTCAACGCCATGGGGAACTATTCCGTGCACGTCTACCTGAGCAGTGGCGAAGGGCCGTTCTCAGAGGTCGGGTCCGGCGGCTCCTCCTCGCCGTATGTCGCGGGCATCGGCACCTTGACCGAAGGCACCTATCACGTCTATGCCTCGGTCACCGATGCGCTCACGACCGTCAACACGGCGACCAACACCTTCACGGTCGCGGTCATCGGCCCGGACATCTGGGCCAGCGGCGCGACGGCCAACTGGAGCGTGCCGGAGAACTGGACGGTGGAAAGCGCCAACCGTCCGCCCGCCAATGGCGACGCGCTGGTCTTTGGGTCGACCACTGGAACAACATTACTGACGAACAATCTCACGACATCCGGCTTCAGTGTGGAGGGCATCACGTTCAGTTCAGGCGCCGCCGCCTACACCATCAACGGCAACACCTTTGCGCTTAACGGCGACATCACCAACAGCAGCGCCAGCGCGCAGACGCTCAACACCCCCATCAATCTGACGGCCGAACGGACCGTCGCAACGGCCTCCGGCAACATCACGCTCGGCGGGACCATCACCGGCACGGGCCCCGGCGGAATCGTCAAGACCGGCACCGGCACACTCACGCTGGCAAAACCGAACACCTACAGCAACCTGACTGTCAACGGCGGCACGCTCAGGCTGAACCACGGCGGCGGAGCGACGGATACCCTGCGGGGAACGCTGACCGTGAACAACGGCGGAACCTTGTCGTTTGGCTCCTACAACCAGTTCGGATCAGGGCCGTCGATCCCGGTCGTGGTCAACGCGGGCGGCACGGTCGACTCGTCGGGAACCGTAACCACGTTCCGGAACTTGAAACTGGCGGGCGGAAGTCTGCTCGGAAAGGGCAGTTCCTTCACATCGTGGGGCACATACGCCCTGTTGGGGACCTTGAGTGTCACGGCCGACTCGGCGATCTCCTTTGTCAGCGGCGCAAACAACTTCATCACGCCGGGCGAGTTCAACAACAACCAGACGTTGAACATCAATGTTTCGGCGGGGGCCACGCTGACGGAGAACCTCCCGATTCTGAATTATACGTACACCCAAAACAGCGTTGTTAAGACCAACGTTTATTCGATCACGAAGTCAGGCCCCGGAACCGCGCTCTTCTCCGGCACCAACACCTACAGCGGCGGCACGGCCCTCCAAGGCGGCACGCTTTCGATCGCCGCGTACACCCATCTTCCGGTGGCCGGCGGCCTGACGTTCACGGGCGGCATCTTGCAAGTCACGGGAACGGCCGTCACCAACCTGAACCCCTACACACTAACTTGGTCCTCGATGGGCGGCGGGTTTGATGTGAGCGATGGCGGCAACGCCCTTGAGGTGACCAACGCCCTCGGCGGTAGCGGCAACCTGGTCAAGCTCGGCGCAGGCACGCTCACGCTCTCGGGCGCAAACACCTATAGCGGCGACACCACCAACAGCGCAGGCCTGTTGCGGCTGGCAAACCCCTCCGCCGTGTCCAACAGCACCGTGGTGATGAACGGCGGCTCGTGTGTCTTTGCCAGTTCCGCCGGCACGAACGTCTCGTTCGGCGGGTTGGCGAACACGGCGGCTGGCGTAGGAAGCCAAGTGGCGCTGACCAACGAGACGGGTGAAGCCGTGGCGTTGACGTTGGGCAGCAAGGGCAACGCGATGAGTTACTCAGGCATCCTTTCCGGCAGCGGATCGCTGACCAAGGTCGGCAATGGCGTCCTCTCTCTTTCGGGAACGAACACCTACAGCGGCGGCACCCGGCTCAACGGTGGAGTCCTCTCCGTGGCCAATACCAACAACCTGCCGGTGTCGGGAGGCCTGACGTTCAACGGCGGAACGCTGCAGCTCACCGAACCTTCGATCACCTCGCTTGACGACTATGCCGTCAACTGGTCCTCGTTCGACGGCGGACTGGATCTCACCAACGCGGCGCACACACTGCTCCTGACCAACGCCATCGCGGGCACAGGCCGGCTGACCAAGCTTGGCGCGGGAACCCTAACGCTGACGGGCGTCAACACGCACAGCGGCGTGACGACCAACGGCGGAGGCAAGCTGGTCCTGACGGATCCGGCTGCGCTGACCAACAGCACGCTGGCCATGAGCGGCGGCACCCTCGTTTTCGGCAGTTCCCTGTCCTCGGCCATCTTCGGCGGTTTGGCGGCGTCGGCCTCGGGCGCAGGTTACAACGTGGCCCTGACCAACAGTCTCGGTGCCGCCGTGCCGCTGACCGTCGGAGGGAACGGCAACAACACGATTTACGCCGGCGTTCTGTCGGGAAGCGCGTCGCTGACCAAAACCGGAAACGGATCGCTGACGCTCTCCGGCGCGAACACTTACAGCGGCAGCACAACCAACAGCGCCGGCCTGCTCGCGTTGGGACACACCAACGCGCTTGGAACCGGCACGCTGGTGATGGACGGCGGTTGGCTGGGCACTTCCTCCGACCTGTCCGCTATACCGGGCATCGCGAACCCGGTCGCGCTGCGCCAAGACAGCCTCATCACGAATGCCGGCAACCTGCGGCTGTCCGGTCTGGTCAGCGGCAACCCCAACAGTCTGACGAAGTCCGGCAGCGGCACGCTGACGCTCTCCGGCGGGATCACCGTCAGCAACGTGACGGTCAACGGCGGCACGCTCATGCTGGCCCGGCTGCCCGGAAACGTGTCCGACACCCTGTTGCCGAAGGGGACTTTCACCGTCAACAGCGGCGGCACGCTGACGTTCGCCGGCTACAATCAGCTCCGCAACTCGACCATGACGCCCCCCGTCGTGGTCAACGCGGGCGGCGTGGTCAACTCGGGCGGGACCGTGACGACCTTCAGGGACCTGAAGTTGGCGGGCGGCACGATGCGGGCCACGGGCAACTTCGGCCCGCAGTGGGGAACGTTCGTCCTGTTCGGGACGCTGGAGGTCACAACGAACGCCTCCATCCTGAACATTTCCGGAGGCGTCAACAACGGGATCACGCCGGGCGCGCATAAGGGAGACCAGACGCTGACCGTCAACGTGTCGGGCGGGGCCACGCTCACCAACGCGGTTCCGGTCCGGAATTCGTTGACCGATCCGCCGGGGAATCTGCCGGTCATCTATTCGATCACCAAAACCGGCCTCGGGTCCGCGGTCTTCTCGGCCGAGAACACCTACAGCGGAAAAACGACGGTGAGCGCGGGCGCGTTGACGCTCGCGCACATGTACGCGGCGTCGAACAGCACGGTCGTGATGAACGGCGGCAGGGTCGTCTTCAGCAGCGCAGTCGCCGGCAACGCCTTCACGTTCGGCGGGCTGGCCTCTGCCGGCGCGGGCGCGGGCTACGACATCGCCCTGACCAACGAGGCGGGGAACGCCATCACGCTGACGGTGGGCAACAACAACACGAACACCACCTACGCCGGCGTTCTGTCCGGCAGCGGCTCTCTGGTCAAGATCGGGTCCGGCACATTGACGCTCACCGGCACGAACACCTACACGGGCGGAACAACCGTCAACGCGGGTTCGCTGGTGGCGACGAACCTGGCGACCTTGGGCAGTTCCCCGTCGATCTCGCTCGCTCTGGGAACAACGCTGACGGTCTCTGTCGGCGGCGAAACGTTCAACGGCAATCTGACCGTCAACGTTTCGTCCAACTCGGCCAGCCTGCTGGCCGTGAACGGGCCCCTCGCGCTGGGCGCAGGCAGCTCCCTGACCGCGGCGCCGGGATCGCAGTTCAAGCGCAACAGAACGTACACGATCGTGACCTGCACATCGCTGGCCGGCACGTTCGGAACAGTCAGCGGACTGCCGAACAAGTGGTTCGTGCGCTACTCATCCGACCGCATCGAACTGTTCTACGAGGAGGGCACGCTGATCCGGCTGCATTAGAGCGGTTTCGGAAAAGGTGTGGCCGTTCCGGGTAGGGACGCCTCCCCGAGGCGTCCGCCCTTCGGCTTGCTCAGGGTAGACGGACGGTTCGGGGAACCGTCCCTACCGACAATCGAACCTCGGCTACAGAATAACTTAATCTGCTCTAGAGCGGCGGAGCCCGTCGCTTTACCGCTCGAGTCGCAGTAGCACCGTCTCGGATTTTTTCATCTCGAGCGAGACGGTCCGCCCCTGAACGGGCAGCGGCTTGCCGCTCATGGCGTCGGCCACGCCGCAGGCGAAGGGAAGACAGACGCGCTTCGTGCCGCCTGAAGAGGCGTGGACGCCGAGGGACCTCCCGTCGGTATAGAGCGCGTCGCCGGTCTCCAGCCAGATGTGCACGCCGGCCTGCCGGGCGATGTTGCGCACAAGCGACGGCGGCAGCGTCATGGCCGCAGAGTAGATGCTCGTCCAGCCGTCCATGCGCTTCACGGCCAGCCCGGCACGCTGGCTGCCGACAAGCCGGCCGACAACGCGCGCGGACGGATCATCGGCATAAAACATCGGCGCGACGGTCAGCTCCCTCGCGCCGACCGGCTCGCCGGAACTCAGCCCCTGAGCCAGGGGCGCCTTCGGATCGAGGAGGAGCTGCGGCCGGCCCTCCGCCTCGTCCTTCGCGATGCGGATGCCCGTCAGCGCGCGCATGTTCTCGAGCGAGGTGCCGCCGGAGCCGAAATAGCCGGGCGCATAGACGAAGAGCGCGGTGGCGTTGTTGCGCTTGAGTTTCCGGCGGATCGCTTCGCGGCGCGCGTCGTCAACCTGGAAGGCGTTGAGAAAAAGGTAGAGCTTGTAGTCGGGCATGCGGACGTCGGCGAGGTCGGAAAGCAGGCAGAAATCCCACGGCACGCCCGCTTGCGGAAGGGTGACGGCCTGCCGCACCACAAGCGCGGCGTTCGCCTCCGTCGAACGCATCCGGTAAAAGCTCCCCGGATCCACAAAAACGCCGACCTCCGGCGCGAACGGCTTGCGGTGCGGCAGGCTCGCTCTCATGACCGCAGCCTGGCGGCCCATCTCGGCCAGTATGGCCGGGTGCGCGAACCAGTCGCCGCCCAGGTCCAACCAACTCACAGCGGCACGCTTGGTCAGGACTTCGGCAAACTCCCGCCGGAACACGCCGAGCGTTTCCTCCAATGTCGAGGCCCGACCGTAACCCGAGTTCGGCTCGCTCAGGAACGTGCGGTGGTCCGACTCGTCGAGCCACAGCTTGCCGCGCATCCGGAAGGAGTCCGTGGCGGACATGAACAGGGATGCCTCGCCCGGACCGCGGAACGCGTAGTTCGGCGGGCTCATCAGAAAGTCGATGTCCGGCGAGTCAAACACGCGTTGCGCCGCGAGATGCCCCGAGTCCTGCTGGTTGACGCCATGCGCCGTCAGGTAGGCATAGTAGGTGCCCACGAGCGACTGCCCTGCCGTGGCCTCGCGCGCGATGCGGGCGAAGTGAAGGAGGGCGTCGGCCGTCATGCCGCTGATGAACTCGTAAAAATCCATGGCCTGACACTCGGTCGCCGGGTCACGGAAAACCTGCGGCCCCGGCGGGTGGCGTTCCGCCCCGCGCGGCATTTCGGCGGAGGCCAGCGTCACCGCGCCGTCCGCCCACGCCGCGCGCAGCCGCGCGTCGCTCCCGTAGCGCTTCGCGAGAAACGTGCGGAACGCCCGGAGAGCGGGCGCGCTGTAATCGTCACGCGACGGCTTCCACGTCCCCCACATTTGCCATTCACAGGTGGCCCCGCTGAAGAGAATGTAGCCGATGATCCGGTCGGCATACGGCGACTGACTCAGGTGCGCGAGCAGCTTGCGCAAGTCCTCTCCCATGTCGCGTTTCCAAAGCTCCGAGGCGAACGACGTCGGATTGCGCGTGCCGTCCTCGTTGAGGCTCATCTCCTCGGGGTGCGCCTGCTGCCACCAGAGCGGCCCGGTCAGCCCGATGTGGGGCAGGAACCAGGCGTCCGGGTCCGTCTCGAGGATGGACGCGAACGTGCGGTCATACGCGCTGTAATCATAGGTGCCTGGCGCGACGTGTCCCATCTCCCCGCAGTGCGAGAGGCCGAACCAGCCGCTGTAGAGATGCACGCCCGCCTGCGCGAGCTCGCGGTGGAAAGCGAGGCGCGGCGCGCCTTCGGCCGAATACAGGTACCCGGACAGCGGCTTGCCGTTGACGAAAAGGGCCGCATCGCCGCCGACGGGGCGCAGCTCGCAGACAGGCGGCTTCACCTTGCCGATGTAGCCGTTCGTGAAACCGGTGGACAGCCCGTTCGTCACGTGCGCATCATTGATGTTCTGCGCGACGATGACCTCTGAAGGCCGGTCGAACCCCCACGCGATCGCGTCCTCCGCCCACACGCCGTGCGATGCGCCAAGAAGGCTGGCCGTCAGCAGAGCAAAGGCCGTATCGGGACATCGGGACATGTTCTGCCTCCCTTTAATACGTGAGCTGGCCGGAGAGCTGCACGCGGTTGTCGGTCACGTCCTCCTCGCCCTTGAAGCCGGTCCGGATGACCGAGTATTCGCCGCCGATCATGAAGCTCGAGGTCACTTTGTAGAAGAGGGTTGCGAACATGCGCTGATTCAGGGTTCGGGCGGTGGCGAGCGAAAGGTCGCCGTCGTCCGGATCGTCGAAGCCATAGCCGAGTGCGAGGGCCAGGCGGGGGTTGATGTCGTAGACGCCTTCGAGCCAGCCGCCCTTGGAGGCGATGGCGTTGCCCTGCGCGAGGTTGACGCCTTGGAGGACGCCCGCGTAGTAGGCGTCGAGGTTCTGCCCGCACCAGAGCGTGCCTTGAAGCGTGAAGGGCTCGGCGAGCGGCAGCTGTGCGGCGAGGAGAATCATCTCGACGCCGTAGGTGTCCGGATTGGGCTCTTTGCGGGTCTTCTCCTCACCGTACAGGCCCGAAACCGAAAAGAGCGAATCGCGCCGGGTCAGCAGGCGGGTCTCGAGCGCGGCCTGCGCGACAAGCTGCGGGATGCCGGAGGCGTTGCTGTCCTGCTGCCCGTCGGCGTCGGCGTCGTTCTTGTAGCCGTTCTCGACAGCGGTTTTGAGCGTGACGCGCGTGGTGTCGGAGAGGGCGGTCACCTTGGTCAGGCGCGCTTGGGGGCGGCGCCCGTAGAGGTGGCCGATTCCCGCGAGGATGCCGGCGTCGAGCATCTTCGGGTGAAAGCTGGTGTAGGCGTCCCAGTCTTGCCCGAGGCGCACGGACCAGCCGTCGCCCCAAGCGGCGTCGATGTAGGCAAGGCGCAGCCGGAACTGATAGCTGTCCTGATTCGCGAGGTCACCATAGAAATCGGTCTCGAGACGGCCGGTGACCTTGAGGTTCGGGGTGTCGGGCGCTTTGACGTTAAAGCCGAGGCGGGTCTCGCGGGCGCTGAAGGTGAGATCCTCGTCCCCGCCGCCCGAGAGGCTGTTGGGAACGGCATACACGGCGGCGTCGCCGAACGCGGTGCGCGCGGAGTCGTAGATGGCGTCGAATTTGAAATAGCCGTAGGGGGCCACCTCGAAGCCGTTCGCTTTCGTGAATGCGTAGCGGACCGGCGATGTGGCGGAGGGGCCGGCCGGCAACGCGGCGACGGCGTTGGTGCCGAGGGCCGCGAGCGCCACGGAGGCCGCCGCGGCGCGGTCTTTCACATCGACCAGCAGGATGCGCAGATCGCGGTTCTGACGCTCGAGCTCATCGAGGCGTTGGTTTTGCCGTTCGATGAGCTTGCCCTGTTGCTCGACGAGCGCGCGGAGCTGCTCCAAGTCAGAGGGAGCCCTGGTCTCTTGGGCAAAGGCCGCACGGACAAGCATCAGTGCGGCAGAACAGGCAACAAGGCGGGCGGTCACTTCGAGCATATGTGGCCTCTCGTGAGAATGTGTGGGCAGAAAAGCCCTAACCCCATGTATCGGGCCCTCCTTGCCGCAACGTGAAGCGACCGAGGACAAACGACACCGAATGCGCTTTGAAACGATACTAAACACGCGAAACTCTCACAAGCGCTTTGTCTTCCCGCAAGGCGGACCCGCGAGAGCGCCTGTTTAACCCGATGACCAGACTCTCTCAACGCGATCCGAATATCCCTTTCCCCCTTTCTTCAGCCGATGCGACAAGCCGGAGCCGCGAGGCTTCATCGTTAGGGTCGGCCATCCTTCAATCGCCCGTCCGAACACCAGCGGCAGAACCGTCCTTTTCTGTTTTTCACACCAAACCGTTTCCCGGTTCCCTAACGGCTTGTAAAGCGGTATACTGGTTTCGCTGTGAAAGGTCATGGGGACCCGATTCGCAAAAAAAAGGGGATTCTGATGCAAAGCAAGGGCTTTCTGGTTGTGGGGTGCGTGCTGGCGGCGGGGCTGACTGGGTGCGCATTGTTGCTGCCGACATCGGCGAAACCGGAGAAAGGCGGCCTTTATCTCAATCTTTCCGCAGACGCGGTCTTGATCGAGCCGCGGCTGGCCAAACTGACCAATGGCGTGAGCCGCGAAGAGGCTCTGAACCGCAGCAGCCGCGAGGAGATCGTCGACGCGCTCAACAACTACATCGACTCTTATGTCGGCAGCCAGGTCAAGGCGCTCTTCCTGAACATCAACTACCAGCGCGCCTGTTTCGACAGCAAGGTCATGGAGTCCTACTGGAACCTTCCCGATCCCGAGAAGGAGATCCGCGGCTGGCCGAGGATGTTCTGGGAGACCAAGAAAAAGAACGTCGACCCCTTCGCGGTCTGCATCGCGCGTTGCCGCACCGACAGCATCTCGCCCTGGATCTCCGTGCGCATGAACGATCACCATTACTTCGACACCCCGTCGAGCATCAACCGCCTCTGGCTGGACCATCCGGAACTGCGCACGCGGCCGCCTCACGGTCTCTTCAACTACGGCAAACAGGAGGTCCGGAACTACTTCAAGGCCTTCATCCAAGAGGTGCTCGACACGTATGACGTGGACGGCATCGAGCTGGACTGGATGCGGACTCAGACGATTTTCCCCGACGACAAAGTCGCCGAAGGGCTCCCCCTGATCAACCAGTTCATGCGCGAGATCCGCGCGATGACCGAGGCGAAAGCCCGCGAACGCGGCCACCCCATCCGCATCGCCGTGCGCGTGCCCGTCACGCCAGAGATCGGCCTGCGCTACGGCTTGGACGCCGTCGCGTGGGCGCGGGAAGGGCTGACCGACATGGTCGTGCTCTCCAACTGGTTCACGCCGACGAACCACGACGTTCCCGTCGAGCGCTGGAAGCAGGCGATCAGTCCCTCCTCCTGCCTGATCGCTCCGGGTGCCGACGCCGCCCTGTGCCTCGCGCAGAACAAGACGCTCAAACAGATGAACGGCACGATCGAGAACATGCGCGGCTGGGCGGTCTCCGCCTTCAGCCGTGGCGCGGATGCCCTCTACATTTTCAACAACTTCATGATCCCTTACAAAACGCAGACGGTTCATCCGGACGGGAAGGTGACCACCAGCAGCGACCGGCGACAAGCCCTGAGCGAACTCGGCAGTCTGGCAACCGCGCTCGGAAAACCGCGAACGCATGTGCTGACCTTTACCGACCCCGACCTCAAGCCGCAGCCCAGAGTTCCCCGGCCGTTGCCGCCCGGCGAAGCGCAAGCGTTTGACCTCCATATCGGCCCCAAGCCCGAGGGCGGCCACCGCACGCTGCACGTAGGCCTCGACGCCTGTGACGGCGTCGCCGACGCGCAGTTGGCCGTCACCGTGAACGGCACCGCCTGCCGGAAGCTCGGCGACCTGCCGCGCGACCCGTATTATAAATATGACAATACGCGGGTTTGGCACGTGGTCAAGGGCGTCGCCGAAACCGGCGCGCGCGTGCTGGCCTTCGACGTGCCGGCGGCCGCGCTCCAGACCGGCTACAACCGGATCGCGATCACGAACGGGGGTAACAAGGCGCAGGCCTTGACTTGGCTGGAGATCCATCTGATCCCCGCCGCGATCAGCCCTTGAGGCGAGGAGGTCCGCAGAGCGTCGTTGAAAGACCCCGTCGCATCACGCCTCGCGCACCGGAGGCTTTTCTTTTACTGACCCGCGGCGGGTGCCCCGGTCAACCAAAAGGAGCGCCAGTATTTCTCATCGGCGGCATAGACATCCACCGGGTCCTGTGCCCCCAAGCTGTCCGGCAGGATCCCGAACCTTTTCATCTCGCGGAGGTAGGGCTCATTGGGCCTGAACCCCGGCATATCAAACCGCTTGGCCTGCTCCAGACGGTCACGGGCTTTGACGATCTCGGCAAGGATCTTCTGGTACGCGGGATCGTCGGCGGTGAGGAACACATGCGCCGACGGCGCGTTGGAAATCTGCCCGCTGGCCAAGGCACGGCACAGTTCCAACCCTCCGGCCTCTTTCGCAAGGGGCGCCAAGATCGCCAATGAGGATTCCGGCCGGGACAGGTTGAACATGAGTTCGGGATGGGTCTTGAACTGATCGCGCCTGTTCTTCTTGTCCTTGACCACATGGCAGGCGTCACACCGCTCCTCCAGAACCTCGGCAGGGACCGCGCAACTGACCATGCCGGTGCCGAGCGCCGCATAAGTTCCCGCATAGGGAGCCCCGGCTTCGATCCACAGCCGTATCCATTTCGCCTCACGCGGCGACACGCTGACATCGTGGTGTCCTCCCGCGATTTTTCGCATCAGTGGGCTGGCCGAACTTCCGATGCCGCGGGGAGCGACATTTCCCCTCCCGTCCCGGCCGTGGGCAACCTGGTTGCGCAGAATCAAGGAGGCATAGCTGAGGGAAAAACAGGGGCCATGATCGCCCGTCAACACCACATTGCCGGGGCGGCGCACGCGGTCATGGCAACGCGCGCAGTGCTTGTCGAGAATCGGCTGGATATCGCGCGGGAAATCAAAGACGGCCGGCACATCGGCGAGCGGCTGGATCGGGCTTGGCGCTCGCTTCAGGGCCAGAGGTTCACCTTTATATCGTGCGGTTTCCGTCCGGCTCTCGTGACAGCCGGAACAACTTGTGAACTCGCCCGGCATCACGCTGACAAAGCTCTGCATCCGCTTGACCGACAGGTCGGCCTCATCCAGCGCGACGAAGAACAGGGGACGCCCGGCCGGCACCTCGAAATACGCGGAGCCGTCCGGCTCCACGGGAACCGTCCCGAGAATGCGCGGCAGCGTGAACGTCCCGTCCAGGCTGATCGGCTCCATGGTCCCGCTGAAGTTGACCGGCTTGGGCAGCGACTCCATGACGAGCAGTTTCTTGACATCGCCGGGCTTGACCCCCGCCATGTTGCGCCCGCGGGCCACATCAATCAGCGCCAGCCGGCCGGTCGTCGCGCCGAGGCTCGTTTTGGAGGCGATGACCGGTTCGCGGGGATGCGCCTGCACGGGCCGCGGCTCATGCACGTCCAGATGCTTGAGCGCTTCCGACAGCGCATAGAAGGGTTCCGACCGCCCTGCGCCATCCATGGCCCAGAGCTTCCCGCCGCGCGCCGCGATGAAGCAATTGGTGGAAAAAGCCCAGGGATCACGCCAGTCGTCGTCCCCGTTCACGGCGCGCGCGGAGCTCAGGTTGTCGGGCCCCGCCTTGGGCGAAACGACCGTAATCTGGCCCGCATGCTCCTTTTTTCCATGACCCGGCGAGAAGGAGACGACCACCTTGTCGGAACCAGGGATGGGTTTGGCATCGAGGTAGACCGTGCCGGCATGCATGTTGCCGAAGTACACCATCTGGCCGCTGCCATCCGGGTTAACCGTCCAGAGATGGTGATACTGGACGCGGCTGCGGTCCACGTATTCCCAGCGCATGAACATGACCCGCCCGTCGGGAAGCATCCACGGCGTGTTGTCCTGCTCGATGTTGGCCGAGAGCCGCACGATGTTCTTTCCGTCGCCGTCACAGCGGTGCAGCGTGGCCACCTGCGTAAACCAGCAATTCACCCAGCGCCGGCACCGGGACGAGCAGAACAGGATGCCGCCGTCGGGCAGATACGTGGGCTCCATGTCGTCATAGTCGCCCTCCGTCAGCTGCCGCAGGCCCGAACCGTCCGTATTGATTTCGTAAAGGTGGTAGCTCCTGCCGCCGCCCTTGCGGTAGGCGAAAACCAATCTGCGGCCGTCGTAGTGCACCTGCGGGTCCCTCACCCCTCCGCCCGGATCATCAAGCAGGACCGTCGTGCGCCCGCTGCGCAGGTTGAGCAGACACAGCCGCCCGCCGGCGGGCCCGTACTGCACGTTGTTCGTACTCTCCACCCGGTACCCGAAGTTGGCATACCAGTGCCCATCGTTTCCGGTTCCGCGCACGGCGAAAACTATATTTTCGACATCGCGCATCGGTCCGGCCAATCCCGCTGCCAGCACGTCTCCGGAAAGGAACGCCCCGGTCGGGGGCATATCGGATCCGGCAACACGCGAACTGAGCACGGCAAAAATCATGACCCGCATCGCAAAGAGACTTAAGGGGCGCATCGCGATATAGGACATTTCACATGCCTTTTCTTCACACTTATTCATCACTGATCGAGGGACCCGCCGCCGTTTCCCGTCGAAACGCTAATCAGCTTCCCTGCGTTGCGCCGCCTTCGACGCGGCGGGTGCAGAAACGCCCGCACGGGTGGCCACGAAGGGCCTCATGATAGTAAATCCGCCTTTCACCGGCAATGACCCTTTTCCTCAGTCGCCCATCCCCCCTGCGAAGTCCGCGTGTCGTGGCCAGCATCGCCTGTGTGGTTGAAGATGTGGTTTGAACTGGTTTGGACTGGCGCATTCCGAGACGATTGTTTATGGTGTGTGGCGATCATCAAAAAGGACGGACATGAAAATAAAGCCAGCAATCGGTGTCGTGCTCTGCGCAGCCTTGTGCGTTCAGGCCGGAAACGAAGAGTTCGAGCGGGAATACCGCATCCTGGAAACGCAGCTTCACGCGAAACCGGTTGTCGAAAAAGGCGCGGATACGGAAGAGGTCCGTCGCGCGCAGGTTTTTAACGCCGCCGCGCTGATCCAGCCGACGGACCGCGATCCGCTCGATATTGTTCTGCGGCGCGGCGACGCCTTGCTGGCGGATTTGGGTCAGACGTCGGAGGCGTGGGCCCAGCTCAAGCGGGAGGCCCAAACGGCAGCGGACCGCCACGCGCTCTATCTGCGGGCCTGCGCGGTGCGACGGGCCGTTGCCTTGTCCAATCCGCTTCTCAAGAGCATCCCGCGCCTGCTCTTTGTGACGCGCGAAGCGCTGCTGACCGATGAGAACAAATACGGGAACCACATCATCGACCAGTACTTCGGCTTCAACGCGTCGCGCGGCCGCACGCTTGCAGGAAACGGTCTCTTCGTGCTCGAAAACCCCTTCAGCGATCGGCCGGTCGCGCGCGAGTTGCTGAACACCCCCCTCTCCGACCGCGGCGGGTTCCTCGCCCCGGCGGTCTCCTTTGACGGGCAGGAGATCCTCTTCTGCCACACCGACGGGGAGCGCCCGGACCGCGTCTGGGCGGAGAAGAGCTGCTTCCATATCTACCGGGTGAAGGCCGACGGCTCGGGCCTGACGCAGCTGACCCAAGGCCCCGTGAACGACCTCTTCCCGTGCTGGCTGCCCAGCGGGCGGATCCTGTTCGTCTCGGAGCGGCGCGGCGGCTTCGGCCGCTGCCACCCGGTGCCGAAGCCCAGCTTCACCCTCTTTTCCATGCTCGCGGACGGCAGCGACATCACGCAGCTCAGCCCGCATGAGACCAACGAGTGGATGCCGAGCGTGGACCATGCCGGAATGGTGATTTACACGCGCTGGGATTATGTGGACCGCGGAGCCTTGCAGGCGCACCACCCGTGGATCGTCTACCCGGACGGCCGCGATGCCCGGGCGATCGGCGGCAACACGCACGCCTCGATCCACAACTATCCCAATGCGGTCATGGATCTGCGCGCGATCCCGGGCTCGCGCCTCTATTCCGCCTTGGCCACCGGGCATCACACGGAGTCGCGCGGCTCGATCGTCGTGTATGACCCGCGCATTCCGGACGACGATCAGATGGCGCAGGTGAAGCGCGTGACGCCGGACCAGCTCTTTGTGGAGGCGGAGGTCGCGCTCGGGCAGCGCACGGCCAAGTACGCGTCGCCGTATCCGCTCTCCGAGAACTACTACCTGTGCGTCTACGACGGCGAGGCCTCGGACCAGTACGGAAAGCCGGTTGACCTCGCCGCCCGCAACTACGCCATCGTGCTGCTGGATGTTTTCGGGAACCGCGAAGTGCTTTACCGCGATCCGCGCATATCGTGCTTGAGCCCCCAGCCGCTGGCGGCGCGGCCAAAGCCGTCGGTCGTGCCGCACGGCACGCTGGTCGGCCTGCCGCCCGACGCGCAGGGGAAGCCGCAGCGCGCCCTACCGAAAGACCAGCTCCCCAAAACCGCCGTGGTCGGCGTACGCAACGTCTACAACAGCCGGCGTCCTCTGCCGCACGGCGAGCCGATCACGCAGCTGCGCATCTGGCAGGTGCTGCCGAAGACCGAGCCGATCGAATCGCGGCCGCGCATCGGCGCGGGCCACCAGAAAGGCGCCAAGGCTTGTCTGGGGACGGTGCCGGTAGAGAGCGACGGCAGCGCCTATTTCACGGTGCCGGTCAGCGTGCCGATTCTCTTTCAGGCGCTGACGGCGGACGGCACGGCGCTCCAGGGCATGCGCAGCGTGACGTATACGGCACCGGGCGAGCAGCTGATGTGCAACGGCTGCCACGACCAGCGCGTCGGCGCCCCGCTGCCGGCCGGACAGCCGCTGGCCATGAAGCGCCAGCCCTCTGCCATTGCGCCGGAGCCGGAAGGCACCCATCCCTTCAGCTACCCGCGGCTGATTCAGCCGATCCTGGAGGCCAAATGCGTTCAGTGTCATACTCAAGCGCGCGCGCAGGGAAAAAAGGCGCCGGAGCTGTGCGCGGGAGATTGGAAAAAAGACAAGAATCTCTTCTACACGTCCTTCAACGCGCTGCGGCCCTACGTGCACTTCTATGACAACTACTACTGGACCGAGCCGTACACCGTGCCCGGCCAGTTCGGCGCGCGGGCTTCCAAACTCTACCGCATGCTGAAAGCGGGCCACCATGAGGTGACGCTCAGCGCCGACGAGTGGCGCAAATTGATCGTGTGGATGGACTCCAACATGCTGTTTTTCGGACACGACGCGGCGATTGAGCGTCAGGCCGCCGGAGAGGTTGTCCCGATTCCGATGATGTGAGCCGGCCGCCAAAGGCCCCTCCGGCCCCTACGGCCCCTTCACCTTCCACAGCGCACCCACGGGGCACGCCGCGATGCAGCGATCGAGCGAGCGGCCCATGGCCACATCCATATCGTTGCCGAAGGGGGCTTTCACCGCGACGTCGAAGCCGCGGTTGCCGAAGGCCAGCCCCGGCTGGACGCTCTCGGCGGCGGTGATGCCGATGCAGCGGCCGCAGTCGATGCACTTGCCCGGCTCGTGCACCAGCCCGCCGGCGTAGCGCGTCCGCGCCACGCGCTTGCGCGCGCCGGTCCGGTACCGGTCGCGGCTGGCCTCGTACTCCTGCGCATAGGCGCGCAGGGCGCAATCGGACTTCTTGCCGCAGTCGCACTGCAGACAGCGGCCCGCTGCCGCGGCGAGGGCTGAGTCAAACGGGCCGGCCTGACTTGCGTCCTCGAGGCTCGTGCATGCATGTCCGTGCCCAGAGGTCGCGGGTCCCCGGGGTGGCGCGGGCTCTCCGAGCCCGCTCACCGCGCGCATGGAGGCGAGGTCGGTGGCGGTCAGCTGCCGGAGTTCGTCGTCGTCGAGCGTGCCTAAGCGGGAATCGAAGCGCGGAGACCAGGCCGCACGCCCCGCGTCCGGAGGTCGCAGGCCTCCGGGGTGGCGCGGGCTTTCCGAGCACGCCGCGGGTGTGCTGCAGGTCAGGAAGCGGTGCACCGACTCCGCGGTCAGCCGCCCCTGCCCCACCGCCCGGACCGCCATGCGGCAGACCGCGATCGCGCCGCCGCAGGCGAAGACGCCGCCGCGGCCCGTCGCAAAGGTGTCGGCATCGACAGCGATTCCTTTGGGCGTTGCCTTGACGTCGAACGGCCAAGGCCGGTCAGTCGCCGACGCTCCCGTGGCGAAGACCACCGCATCGGAGCGCTGGAGCAGCTCATCGAGGGCGTGCTGGCCGTCGACGCCGCACCCCATCCGGAATTCGACGCCCAGGGAACGGATCAGCGCGATCTCGCGGTCCAGAACCGCCAGCGGCAGCGTCGCGCGGTCGACCCCGTAGCGCAGCATGCCGCCCGGCTCCTCGCGCTCGTCGATGACCGTGCAGGCGTGGCCCGACAGCGCGAGATAGAAAGCGCACGAGAGCCCGGCCGGACCGGCGCCGATGACCGTGACGCGCTTGCCGGTCGCTGGCGCGGCGCGCGGGGCCGTTGCCGCGCCGGTCGCCGCCGCATCGGCCACGCCCTTGTGAAGCTCGCGGATCGCCATCTGCACCGCGCCGTGCGCGCGGACGCACCCTTTCTGGCACGGCGCGGTGCAGATGTGGCCTAAGACGCCAGGCAGGGCGAGACGCTGCCAGACGGTGCTCGCCGCGGCCTCGAGATCGCCTTCGGCGATGTGCCGGGCCATGACCGGAATGTCGAGGTCCGCCGGACAGATGCGGCGGCACGGGGCCTCGCAGTCGCCGGCGTGTTCGCTCAGCAGCAGCTCGAGCGCGCGGCGGCGGTAGCGGCGCACTTCCTCGGAGCCGCTCTCAAGGACCATGCCCTCTTCGGCCAGGGTCGCGCACGCGGGCGCCAGGTTGTTCCTTCCCTGGATCTTGACCACGCAGACGTAGCAGGAGGTGGGCGGCTCGATGCCCTCCAGGCTGCACAGCGTCGGGATCGCGATGCCGGCCCGCGTGGCGGCCTGCAGGAGGGTCTCGCCCGGCTCGAAGGGGACGGCGGCGTTGTCGATGGTCAGCGTGGGCACAGGCGCCCCCTTTCTGTCCCGGTGACGATTTTGATGGCGCCCGCGGGGCAGCCTGTGCGGCACATGTCGCAGCGCACGCAGGCCGCGTCGTCGATCACGTGCCGCTCGTGCGGGGTAAACGGGATGGCGTTGGTCGGGCAGACCTGGGCGCAGAGGGTGCAGCCGATGCAGGCGTCGGTGACGGTGTACGCGATCAGGTCGGGGCAGCGGCCCGCCGGGCAGCTCCCTTGCAGGTGCGCCTCGTACTCGCTCCGGAAATAGCGCAGCGTCGAGAGCACCGGGTTCGGTGCGGTGCGGCCCAGCCCGCACAGGCTGGCGACGGCCACGCTGTGCGCCAGCTCTTCGAGCCGCTCGATGTCACCCGCGGCGCCCTGGCCCGCGCAGATGCGGTCGAGGATGTCCAGCATGCGGCGCGTGCCGACGCGGCAGAAGGTGCAGCGGCCGCAGGACTGGCTCTGCGTGAAGGTCAGGAAGTAGCGCGCGATGTCCACCATGCAGTCGCGCTCGTCGAGCACGACCAGTCCGCCGGAGCCCATCATGGCCCCTGCGCCGGTCAGCGCCTCGTAGTCCACGGGCAGGTCGGCGTGCTCGGCCGGGATGCAGCCGCCCGAGGGGCCGCCGATCTGGACGGCCTTGAAGGCGCGGTCGCCCGCGATGCCGCCGCCGACCTGCTCGACGATCTCGCGCAGGGTCATGCCCATGGGCACCTCGATCAGGCCGCCGCGGCGGATTTTGCCGGTCAGCGAGAAGACCTTGGTGCCGGCGCTGCGGTCGGTGCCGATGGCGCGGAAGCGCACGGGGCCGTTGCGGATGATCCAAGGGACCGAGGCGAAGGTCTCGCAGTTGTTGATCAGGGTGGGCAAGCCCCAGAGGCCCCGCTGCGCGGGATACGGCGGCCGCAGGCGCGGCATGCCGCGCGCGCCCTCGATGGAGCGGATCAGGGCGGTCTCCTCGCCGCAGACAAAAGCGCCGGCCCCCTCCTTGATGCCGAAGTCGATGGAGAAGGCCGAGCCCAGGATGTTGGTGCCCAGCAGGCCTTTGGCGCGGCAGCGCGCGAGCGCCTCGCGGATGCGGACCAGGGCCAGCGGATACTCGGCGCGGATGTAGAAGAGCCCCTCGCTCGCCCCCACCGCAAAGGCGGCGATGAGCATGCCCTCGATGACCCGGTACGGGAAGGATTCGAGCAGCATGCGGTCCATGAAGGCGCCCGGGTCGCCCTCGTCGCCGTTGCAGATGACCGTGACGCGCGCGCCGCCGCTCTCGCGGACGCGCTGCCACTTCAGGCCGGCGGGGAAGCCCGCGCCGCCGCGTCCGCGCAGGCCGGCGTCGAGGACGCGCGCGATGACCTCCTGCGGGGACAAGGCGCTCAGGCACGCCTTGAGCGCCTCGAAGCCGCCGTGCCTGAGGTACTCTTCCAGGTCGACGGGGTCGAGCTGGCCGTAATGTTCGGTGGCGATGCGGATCTGCTTGCCCAGGAAATCGGCCACGGGTTTGTCCCGCAGGTCCAGGTCGTGACGCGGCTGCGACGGCTCATCCGTCTGCGCGGCGAACAGCTCGCTGGCGCGGCTCTGGAGCCACGCCTTCAGGCGGCCCTCCAGCGACGGCGGACGGAACTGGCGGCGGATGATTCCCGCGACGTCGGCGGGCGTGACGTTGGCGTAGAAGGAGGACGCGCCCTCGCCGGCGTGCACGATCTCCATCAGCGGCGTGCGGTGGCACATGCCCGCGCACCCGACCTGCTTGACCCGGGCGCTGAGGCCGAGGCTTTTGACCGTGTCCAGCGCGGTCTGGTAGACGCCCGCGCTGCCGCCGGCCACGCAGCAGGAGCCCAGTCCGATGCGGATCTCGCCGGAGTCCTGAGAACCGGCCTGCGCAGCGTCGGGGCTCGACGTCGCGTCTTGGCTCTGCGCGAGAAAGTTTTTCAGAATGTCGGGAGCGGATGACGGCGTGACGTGTCCGTAAATGACCGAATCGATCTGGACCACCGGAGCCAGCGTGCAGCAGCCCAGGCAGGCCACCTTCTGCAGGGTGAAGAGGCCGCGGGGATCGGTGTCCTCTCCCTCCTTGCATGCGAGATGGCGGGCCAAGGCGTCGTAGACCGCGCCTGCGCCTTTGACGTGGCAGGCGGTCCCGACGCAGACCTTGACGGTGTGCAGGCCCGCAGGCCGGTGACGGAACTGAGAGTAGAAAGTCGATACGCCGGTCAAGTCGGCGGGCGTGATCCGCGTGGTTTGGCACACATGCCGCAGCAGGGATTCCGGAAGATAATGGTAGCGCTCCTGGATGCCCTGCAAAAGCGGGATCACCTTGTCGGGCGTGTCGCCGACGCGCCGGATCAGCGCCTCGACCCACTCGGTGGAGGCGGGGTCGGGGACGCTGTCCGGGGCACGGCTCAGCTCACCGGCCTCCGACGCATGGGTGTTCTTGCGATTCACGAGCATCCCCCCTTGGGTCAGCTCGAACTCCCGTCACGCCACTGCGGCGTGCGCGCAATAAAATCCGGCCCCCATGATTGGCGCCTATTATGGGGGGAGGGGATGAACCCCGTCAACCCCTTTGACCCATATCCAGACTCTCACTCGCGCACGATTTCGTAGAGCATCCGCGCGCCGGACGGGCCCGCGACCGCCGCAGTGAAACAGAGCTTTCCGTCGGCGACCTTGGCGTCGGCCATCTCCCTCCGCCGGCCGCTGGTCGACAGAACATACACCTTACAAGCCCCGGGGTTCTTCAGCGCCAGCGTCACCTCGGCCTGCCCTGCGCGCATCAGATAGGGCAGCCTGCCCCACGACAGCAACGTCTTGCGGGTCCGATCCGCATAGCGCACGCCCGTGTTCTGCACGTCGGTCAAGTGCGTGAGCAGCAGCCTGCCGCTTTCCGCCACCGGCGTGCTGTCGAGTGCGCTCACCCACACCGTCGCGGGCGCGCCGGAAAGCTCGGCCGTCAGCGGCCCCGCAGCGATGCGGCCCGACTCCGCGAAGCCGCCGCAGGTCCGCGCCGTCGTGATCGTGAACGCGCCGCGCGCCTGATCGATGGCCAGCGGACCAGCGGCGTTCGTCAGCGGCGCGAAGGCCGCGGCGGCGCTGGCGGCGTAGGCGTCGGACGAGGAAACGACGCGCCAGCCGAGCAGCGGCTTCTCGCCCGAATACGTGGCGACGCGCGCGCTCCACGCGGCGCCGCTCCAGGCCGGCGACACCGCCGCGGCGCGCTCTTTCAGAACGCCCGCCTCGCCCGGCGGCAGCGCGATCGCGACCCGCCCGCCCGACGCAGCCAGGTCGCCGCGCAGGAAGAGGCAGAGCGAAGCGCGATCCGAAGCCTGGGACAGCGGGTCGGTCGAGACGTCGAAATAGCCGGCCGCGCCTTCGCCGTCGAACATGTTTTCCAGCCGGTGCGCGTAGGCAAACCGCCACAGCGCGCTCCAGTCCTGCAGCGCGCCCATCGCGCCGGTCATGATGCCGCCCACACCGCGGAACATGCCCGGGCCGGAGAAGTTGTACTCCGAGACCGTGAAGGGCTTGTCGGCCAGCCGCGTGAAGGCCACGTGGCACGGCGTGCGACATCCGCTGCGGAGCGGGTTCTCGTTCTGGCAGCGGCTCGGCAGGGACCACTTCTTTTCCAGAAAATGCGGATGGTCCACGTAGAAGTGGTCGTCCACATAGTCGTACAGCGCCGCGCGCACGGGCTGCAGCGGCTGATAGTGCGTGCCGCAGTTGTAGTTCGAGATCAGCGCCCGGCAGCCGAGCTCGTCCCGCAGGAAGGCCTTCATGCGCGCCACCATCTTGGCCTCGGTGTCCGCGATGAACAGCGCGACCGCCGCACCCGCCGCGCCGCCCATGCCGATCGGCATCGCCTCGGGGAGCTCGGCGAAAGACGGGTCTTTTGCGCGCTTCTCCTTGAGCCACGCCTGCCACGCCGCCTGCATTTGCGGCGTCTTGCGCGACTCCTCGACGGCATATCCGATCGAGCCCTCGTTGATCATCGCGAGAAACGGCATGCCGGGCTCGTCCGCATAGCGCCGCCCGGTGTGCGGGTTCACGTGCGTCAGGAACGCCTTGGCGAACGCCGCCCAGTTCCGGTAGGCAGGCTCGCTGACCGCGATCAGCGCCTTGAACACCTGCATCTCGATCTGGCCGTCGCGGTCGACCCCGATGTGCCGCCACAGCACCTTACGCGACACGAACAGGTCGGTCGTCACATAGAGGCCGCGCCTGATGCAGGCCGCGATGAAGCCGTCGAGCCGGGCCATCTGCTCGGGGTTCAGCGTCAGCCCGTCCGCGCTCCCCTGCACGCAGCCCTGGTCGTAGTGGTGGATGCGGATGCTGTTGTAGCCCAGCCGCACAAAACGGTCGGCGAGCTGCTCGGACTGTGCGGCCGAGGGGAAGTTCGCCGTGCCGCAGAAATTGACCCCGTAGAAGCGCTGGGAAACGCCGGACTTCTGCTCGAACTCGAAGTGCGGCCCGACGGCTTTCAGCCAACCGTGCTTGCCGGCGGGCGCGTCGACGAAGCCCATCCCGGAGAAGTCCAGCGCGGAGCCCGGCACGATTTCTTTCTCGTAGTCGAGCGTCACCCACTCTGCGCCGGGCTGCAGCGTGACCGGGCGGTCATTCACGACCTTCAGCGGCGCGTGCGCCGCCAGCGTGAACGCGACGCGCTGCGCCGCCCCCGGCGCGTATTTGCGCTCGCCGCTGTTGCCGAGGCGGAAGCTGAAGGTCTCGCCCCATTTGCGGTCGTCCTGGATCAGCACCGGCGTCGGCTCGTCGAACAGGAAGACCAGCCGTTCCGGCTCCGGCGTCGGGAACGTCAGCTCCAGCCGCCGCACGCGTCCGCTGAACACCGACAGCTTGTCCAGCCGCTCGGGAAAAACGCCCGCGTTACCGTCGGCCTTCCAGGTTGCGCCGAGCAGCCGCCGGACCGGCAGGTGAAAGCCCACATACAGGCCGTTCAGCGTCACCTCATTCGTCGGCGTGAACGTGTAGACCGCCCGCAGGGCACCCGCCTCTGCCGGCGTCACCTCCGCGCGTCCGGGCACGCAGAACTGCCCCGGCACGGCCAGCTCGAACGCGCAGGCGCCTTTGTCGTCTGGCAAGCCCAGCCCGCGCCCCGTCTCGCTCCGCGCCCAGCCCGCCGTGAACAGGGCCCCGTGCAGCGTCACGGCTGGAGCGTCCAACTCCAGCGCACCGCCCATGCCCAGCACCGCCTCGCCCGTCATGCCCGCCAGCGGCAGCAGCGCCGCAGCCCACACGGTGATCGTTTTCATATCCCCTCCGGAAACGGGCAGGCGCAAGACCTACCCTTACAATCAAACTCCGCGTTCTCCGCGTCTCCGCGTGAGACACGTTTCATCCCGCCATCTCCATCAGCTGCCGGATCTCCTGCGCCCAAAGCTCCTCGTTCGGCGTCTCCAGCACCAGCGGGATGTTCTCGAACCGTTTGTCCCTCATGATGCATTTGAACACGTCGATGCCGAGCAGCCCCGCGCCCAGCGACTCGTGCCGGTCCACGTGCGAGCCGAGCCCGACCTTGGAATCGTTCAGGTGCAGGCCGCGCAGATACCGCATGCCGACCGTCTGGTCGAAGTGCTCCAAGGTCTTGAGAAAGCCGTCGCGCGTGCGGATATCGAACCCCGCGCCGAACAGGTGCATGGTATCGAGGCAGACGCCCACGCGGGACGTGTCGTCGACACCGCCGACCATCGTCTTGAGATCCTCAAAGGTCGAGCCGATGTTGCCGCCGCTGCCCGCGGTGTTCTCGATCACCAGCGTCACGCCGCTGGTCTGCGCGAGCGCGGCGTTGATCGACTGGGCCACGCGGTCACACGCCTGTTGCGGCGTGATCAGGCGCAGGTGGCTGCCCGGATGAAAATTCAGCTTGTCGAGCCCGAGCGCCATACAGCGCTGCAGCTCATCCAGCAGCGACGCCATGGACTTCGCGTGCGCGGCCTCGTCGGGGTTCGCAAGGTTGATGAGGTACCCGGCGTGCGGCAGCACCTGCGCCGCGGTGTAGCCGTCTGCGGCCATCTGCCGCTTGAACGCCTCGATGTCCGCCGCCGCAAGCGGCGCCGCCGTCCACTGACGCTGGTTTTTGACGAACATGCCGAAGCCGGTCGCGCCCAGCGCTTTGGCGTTGGCCGGCGCATTCGCCACCCCGCCCCCGACCGACACATGCGGTCCGATATAATACATGTCATCTCCCTTCGCCCGAGCCTACTCCAGCCCTATCGGGCCATACCGGAACCTCTCTGCCAGCACCCCATGCCACATCGGGTGCTGGCCGGCAGGTTCTTTTTCACTTAAGCACGTTCTATTCACATCTCATGAGAAGTGAATACGCGCATCACCCGTTTTCAATGACCGTCAGAAGCGTACGCGCCAAGGCGGACAGTCTTCTTCTTGCCATCAACTTCCATGCGCCGTCCTTTGTCACGCAAACGAGGCCCGAAACGCGCAGCGCTTGCATGTGTCGCCAAACCGCCGGCTGGCTGATTCGCGCCCTGACAACGATCTCCTCCGTCGCCGCATCCGCTTGGAGGGTCAGGCATTTCAGGATTGTCAGACGACGCGAATGTGTGAACGCACGCAGCGTGTCCATGAGCCGCCCCGTCTCATGCCCGCCTCCGCTTTTCAACTCTCGACGAACGGCATCCAGCACCGTGGCCGCATGATTGACCAACGGGTCAGGCTCAGGGAAGTACCGGATATGGACACCCTTCCGACGGGCTGCAATCAATCCTCTCGCCTGCAGCGCGCGCAGGTTGATGCTGGCCTGATTCTCGGGGACACCCGACACCACTGCGATCTCCCCGACAGACAGTCCAGGCGTTTTCAGGACGACCGACAGACACGCCAATCGCCTTACATTCATCAGCGCACGACACGTCCGCCACACGGTCGGATGGTAAATGGCCAATTCACTTCTCATGAGATGTGGATAACGTATCATTCCCCTAGCAGCACCGTCAAATCCCATATTTCTCATATTCACTTCTCATGAGAAGTGAATACAGACGTTCGCCGGGGACTACCTTTGCGCAAGCCAGATTGGGGCTTCGCCTACCCGCTGAAAAGACTCGATGCGCTTTTTGTGGTTAGCAAAACAACGCATCACTTCCTGCTGCCGTCAGAACGGGACTCCGGCACATCCAGTGCGCGGCCCACCTCACGCGAAAAGGCTAACCGGTGCCATTCGGCGTAATGCCCGTCTTTCAACGCCGCCAGCATCCCCTCTGCAGCCGCCTTCAGCCCGCCATCCCCCGAATCCATCGCGGCCTGTTGCGCCGCTGCGGAACGCGCCGAGCAGAATGCGGCCATGCGTTCGGACACGGACGTCTTGGCCGCCATGACCCGCAGCCGGGGATCCGCCGAAAAAAAGGCGCGGAGCTGAAACGGGTCAAGCGCCACCCGTCCGCCGGCGACCACCGCGCCGGTCGAAAGATCATCGAGCGGTCCGCCGGAAGAGAGGGACAAGACACTCTCGCACGCATCCCACAACAGGGACACCGCATAAACGTACGTGCCCTTCGGCGTGTTGAGATAGCGGACCGCGACCGGATCGCGCACGCCCGGCACATCGGTGAACGGCAGCGCGGGCAAGGCACAAAAGGCTTTTGCGAACTCCCGCGCCTCTGCCTCGCGGCCCCATGTGCCCAGCGGCTGCGCGCCGACCAGATAGCGCTGGGCATCCAGCGCCGCGACCGCAAATGCCGGATCTTTGAGAAAGTAGCGCCCAAACGGTTTGACGTCTGCGTTCTGGAAGTAGCTCGCATACACATCGTTCTGCAGCGAGCCGTTGAAACTCTCGAAATACGTGGCGAACGCGTCGGCGAATCCGAGCCGGTCATTCATGAACCGCTTAGCCGCCGTGCCGTCATAAAGCATATCATTGTACGCACCTGCCGGACTTCCCCAGTGCAGGGTATGGCGGTGCCGAGTGTGCTGACGACCTTGAACCAGATAAAGTCCCCGAATCGCCTTCAGATGCCCTAACAGTTCCGGCGATTCCGGCGAGGGTCCGTCGGGCAGTCCCACAGTCACATACAGGCTGAGCTCGCGGCTGACGCGATCCACCTCGGCGCGGATCAGACGGAAGAGCGCGACCGACTGCCGCGCGCGCCAGGCCAGCCACACGCCGCGCTGCGGCTCGCAGGTCAGGAACTCCCGCCGCGCGACGCCGTCCGTGACAGGCACCGCCACGCCGGTCTCGCGGCTGAAACGCCCGATCGTGTCGTCGTCGTAGCCCTCGTCAAGCGACGTGTAGAACCCGATCTGCGTCGTGAAACTGATGCCGTCGACACCCGGCACACCGCCGAAACGCCGCGCCACTTCCCGGGCATGGCCCGCGATCATCGCGCGCACATCGGGGTGGGCGTGGTTCGGCCGCGGCCGGCCACCCGGCTGGGGCGGCGGAGCGCCGACCGCAGTCAGCACCCAACCCTTCCTGACACACGCCTCCACCTCGTCCGGCAACAGGTGGATTTCCGGCAGCGTATACAGGTCAATGCCCGCCAACGTTATCTTCCCCCGATTCCATAGGGCATCGACCATATACCGGAAGTCCTCCGCGCGATAGGGATACAGGGTGTGGCGCGAACCGGCCATGGGGAAGTTATACCCGGTGTACCGCAGAAACGGATACTGCCAGGCGTTCTGCCCCGTGTAGTCGAGATAATCCAACAGCCGCGCGGTGATCGTCCGCACATTGCGTCCCGCATCATCCCAACCCAGATTCTGGTCGAAGGTTTCGTCCTCGTCCAGATAGCCGAAGCGGCGGCCCGGCACGCCTTCCGGCACGCGAATCCTCAATTTGGGCAGGCGGTCGTTCACAATCCCGTAAACGCGGAATCCGGCGAGGGCGGCTGGAAAGCCAGTGACCATCGCGCGCGCCTCGAACAGATAGTTCGTGTGCCCCGGGTGGAACAGGTAGCGCGTTTTCTGCATCGTCCCGGTGAGCGGGTACTCGATGCCGCTCTGGACGCCGCCTCCCAAGCGGTCGCGGTGCTGCGCACCCTTGCCGGGGGGATACAGGTACAACCCCATGGAGCGCGGCTTGTCGTCCGGCCAGGTGACCTCAAGCCATACGGGCCGGCCGTTCAGGCAGCGCTCCGGGAACCGGACCTCGAAGGCGAAGCGGTCCATCTTGCGGTCGCCGCCCTCCAGATAATCGCCGAGCGGAGACGACACGGTCCGCACGCCGCCGGACGCCAGGATCCGTCCATCTCCGAGCGCTTTTTCAAAGAGCACCTCGCCGCATGTGAGGTCCTCCTCGACCGGCGGCATCGGGGTCAGCGGCGCCTCGGCCCGTATCGCGAACGAGCGCTGCACGGCCTCGCCCGGCGTCCCGGACCTGTTGCCGGCCAGCCAGCGCACAAGCGGATGACTCCCCGACGTGACGCGGCACCGGACGCGGTACTCCCCCTCCGGCAGCCGTCCCACCGGGACCCGTAACTCGACCGGCCCCGTCAATTTCGGCCTGAACACCTTGGCCGCCACCACGGTATCCGCGGCGTCGGCGATCTCCACGCGAAGATCGACACGGCCCGTCGTGAACGGGCGCATGGCGGGCATCGGGCGCATGTAATAACCGCCCGGCGCGGCAAGCAGAACCACCGCGTCAGGCTCTCCGGCACGGAGGACGGCGCGATCCATCAGTAAATCGGCCGGCATGCGCGAGCGGTACGCGTCATAAATCTCGCCGTTGGAAAGCGGGCGCTTGTAGACCTTCAGCTCGTCGAACGACGCCTGTGCCGCCTGGCGCCCGGTGCCCACAGTCAGCCGCGTGACCGACTTGACGTCCAGATTGGCGAAGATCTTGCCGTTGAAGCCGAACGGCTGCTGATAGGGCAGCCCGTTGAGATAGGCCTTGCACCAGCCGCCGTTGCTCCAAACCATCGCGAGATGGTTCCAGTCGCCCCGGTACCAGTCCGAGCGCGAGTCGCGTTTCATCTCCTCGTCCCTCAACTCGCCGCTGCGGCCGAGCGCGAATGAGATCCACCACGTCATCGCAATGCCCAGCTTCTTCCGGCCCGCGGCGTCGACCCCTTCGAGCATCGGATACACCGGCAGCGCATTGGTGTAGTGCCCGTCCCAGTCGGTCTTCACCCAGAACATCACGGTCCCGTGATCGGCGAAGAGGCCGTCGACGGCATATTCGAGGCGCGGCGCATGCGCGGGATCCTTGTCCGGAGCGGCAACCCGCACGGCCTGTCCGCAAACGCCGGGAACGCTTTCGAGATGGACGGACGTTGCGGGCGCCACCTCGCCGCGCGCCGTCGCAGCGGCCAGCCCGTGGTCGAAGGATACCTGGAACGACGGGGCGGGATCGGTGGAGACCCGCTGCGCCTCGGGCAGCGGCTCCCAGGCCAGGTCCTTCACCTCGATGTCGTTGTGGTAGCCATAAAGCGCCAGCGTCCGGACCGGCAGCAACCCGGCGACGGCCATTCCCTGCGGCGTGCCCGCGACATGCAGCTCGGTCAGCGTGGGCTGGATGTAGAGCGCGAGTTCGACCCATGGCGCATCCTCCCGGGCCGGGAACCGTTCGGGCTGTCCGCGCGTGCTGTTGCTGCCGACCGCCTGTTTGCCCTGATGCAGCGCCATGATGAAATTCGCCCCGTCGTGGGTGTATCCGTGCACGCGGCATCCGTCACCGCCCAGCAGCTCCACGCCGAAATGACCGGGTTTGGCGGACGATTTCGCCGTGCGTCGCATCTTCATGGTGATCCGCGCCGGACAGGGGATGTCCAGCGCGGCCTTGACGCCGACGACACCGTGCCCGACGCCGGACAGGGTCACGACCCCGTTCGCGTTGGTCGCAAACCGATTCCACTCGGTGATCGTGACCGGCCCGGCCCCTGCCGCAAACACGCTCCAGCACAACCATCCGGCCATCACGACGGACGGCATACCGATACCGAACCTTTTTCCCATAAAAGGGGCTTCCTCTCTGCTCAGTGAACCGTGATCATCGTGCCCTTGGGTGGCGACCAGGTGCCGTAGACCGGATGGGCGATACAAACTTTGAGATCATCAAAAAAGATCGCCCCGTTGGCGTAGCTTCGCGCGAAGAGGGTGAAGCGGTTGCCTTTCACATTGAAGAGCGGACCGACGTAGCCGGTGTGCGAGCCCGCGGAAACCCCATCGTAATAATAGTTCACCCCCCCGACGTCCCGGCCCCACTCCAGCTTGAAGGTGTGCCACACCCCCTCGGTGACGCCGCCCGGGGGATAGTAGTTCACGTTCGGGATCGTCCCCCCCGTGCCGTCATCGATGTTGACCTGGATGAACTGGTAAGGGTTGCCGCCCGGGGGGCCCGCAGTGCCGCCGAACTCGGCGCTCGCGTACCCGTTCCGGAGGAAGATGTTCACGTCGCCGAGATTGCTGCCCCCGATGTTGCGGGTCAAAATCGTGTTGATTCCGTTTGTCGGGGCGCTGCCGGACGCCCCGCCGGGAGGTACCATGAACGAGACTTCTAGTGTGTTGTGAAAAGTTTCCGTGAAGGGCAGATCGAGCGGCAGATACACATACGGGTTTTTCCGGTAATCGAAATACAGCGACTGGCTTCCCGAATACCCGATATTGGTGAGCACCGCGTCGGAGTTTTCGAGGATTCCGGGAAAGAGCTTGTGGCGCGAGGCGTCGGCGAGACGTCCCACGCCGTCCTCGCCCTGCTGGCGCAGGGCGTCGCCCTCCATGTCCCACAGGATCACCGGCTCGGGCCAGTAGGGCGGCAGCGCGTCGAGTTGCTCCTGACCGAGCGCCCGGTCCGAAAACCGGATGTTGTCGAGCAGGATTTCCCCGCCCTTGAACCCCGTGCCCGCGAACTTGAGATCCACGCTGACAGAAGTGAACAGTTGTCCGGTGTAATTGAGGTTGGATGCCATCAGATATCCGTCATAATAGACGCGCACGCCCGGCCGGGAGGGGTTGTCGCCCCAGGTGATGGCATAACTGTGCCAGCCGCCTTCGGACATGGAGTAATTCCAGGATGTAATGTCCCACGTCACCCACGAGGTGGCATTGGTGTTGAAACTGGTCCGAAACGAGTTGTAAGGGCGACCGCTCGACCCGGCAAACCCGCCGTGGGCCTCGTCGGGACGTCCGCCGCTGAATGCCAAATAGATCCGTCCGGCGGGACTGCCCGAGGGCGAACGTTGCGCCAGGGTCCACCAGGTGGTGTTGTTGGAGACCGCGCCGCCCACCGGCGTTTTGAACAGGAACTGAAACGTGCCCTCCGTCGTGTTCGTCAACGGATCGGGCGTGCGCCGCGGCAGATTGAGCACGGCCCCTGTCCTGTTCGTGAAAATCAGGCGCAGAGAATGGCCGCCGTCACGCACGTCGCCGGAGATCGCGTACTCGCCGTTGGTGCTCAGCGTGCCGTGATTCCCGTTGCCGCTCGCATCCGCCACCGTGCCGGTCACGATCCCGGCCGGCAGCGTCACCTGTTCCATATCCCAATAGAACACATCGGCTGCCCAACCCGCGCACCCGACCATGCCGATCACACAACTGACCGCCAGCCTGCATGACATGTTTCCACCCTCCTCACTTTCTCAGTCGCCCCGGCCTCACGGCGGGACAGAGGAAAACCAGCCGGAATGTAAATATCTCTTATCTGAAACAATCTTAAGTATAGTGAGAGGGGGCGGTCGAGTCTTGTATATCTTGCGTCAGTTTGTGTACGCGGTCGGCAATCCGGGACAGGCGGCGGACGGTATCGGGCGTCAGCGGAACAGTGCGCGGATCGCGTCCAGCGTGCGCTCCACCAGCATCTGGCCGCCTTCCGGACCGGTCTGGCTGGACTGCGGCACGGCGCTGTAGCCGCCGCCTTTGACGGCCCGTTCCGAGGGCAAGTATCCGCTCGTCCCGACCGGGCCGGCCAACTGAACCAGCACGGTCTGCCCCGCGGGGCTGCGGCCCTGGATCTGCATGGCATAGTCGACGAACAGCTCAAAGGGGCTGGTCGCAAGCGCGACGTCGCCGATGCGCAGGACGTGTATTTCAAGGGTGCCCTTCGGGTCGGCCTTCTGCTGCGCCTCGTACCGGTCGAGCGTCCGTTTGTACCAGTTTTTGCGCCCGTACACCTCGGCAACCGTTTCGTCCTTTTTCGAATAGTCCTCGTAGCCCCGCTTGGCCTCGACATACTCTTTTTCCGTGAGCTTCCGTCCGGGCACCTCGAAGCGCTCGACACGGTGCGCGAACGGCACATCGGCGCGGATGTCGGCCTGGGCCGCCTCCAACGTCTCATCGAACGTGTCGGTGATCCGTCGCGCCAACTCCTGAAGCCGATTCAGCTTCCGGAGCCTGAGCATGCGCTCTTCGGCGGCGTTGCGGAGCATGGGGCGAGGAACCTGGTCTCCTGCGGGCGCGCAGAGCCCGAGCACCACCACGTCCTGACCGTGCTTCTTGCGGATCGTTTCACGCACGGGATGCCAGTAGTCCGCGCTGACCTCGTACAGGCTCTCGACGGTCTGTGCGGGACAGGGCACCGCGATCGCCGTCGCCACGAGTGTTTTCCGGTCGGCTCCGTAAAAGAGCAGCACGTCTACGGCGTGATCCTCCCAGCCTTCCAAACCTCGAAAACCGGGCTTCTTCGTGTCGCCGTACATGACGGCTTTCCCGTCCGCGTAAACAACGCGACGGTTGGCTCCGACCACCGCATGGCCCAGGCCCCACGCGACCGCGCCGGGCTTGCGGCCCTCCCACGCTTTGACCACCGCGTCGCCCATGCGCTCGAACAGGAACGGCACGTATTCCTTCGGCTGCATGGCGTCGCCGTAATGACTGAAGTTCGTCTGCGCGAGCGTCGGGCCGGTGTGGGTGTGGGTCGCCGCGAGAAAGAGCTTGTTCGTGTCGAAGCCAGGCACCCGACCCGCGATGTAGCGTTTGAACTCCTCCTGCGTGTCGCGGAGGCTCACCACGTCCAGCGAGACGAGGATGGCGCACTCCGCCGGCGCGCCGTTCGTGCGCGACTCCAGCGCCAGCACGTTCGCCGTGCAGCGGCTCAGGATGTTGGTCGAGATGCGGTTGTGGAACTGCCCACTCAGCGAGATGGGCCGGTCCGGCGTGATATCCGCCTGCGCCGCGCCGATCCAAAGTTCCGCCGCCGTCGCCCCGACCGCCGCGAGAACAGCCGCACACGTCGCCAGAGAAAGATTCTTCTTCATTTTCGACTCCTCTCGATTCCTGTCGACATCCGTCGGCACGCTTACTTTCCGAATAGTGCCCCCACCGCCGCGAGCGTGCGCTCCACCAGCTCCTGACCGCCCTCGGGCCCGACCAGGCTGGACTCCGGCACGGCGCTGTAGCCGCCGCCCTTTGCCGCCCGCTCTGAGGGAAGGTAGGTGGCATCGTCCACCGGACCGGCCAACTGGATCAGGACCGTCTGTGCGGCCGGGCTGCGCGCCTGGATCCGCATGCCGTAGTCGAGGAACAGCTCGAAGGGGTTGGTGGCGATCGCGACGTCGCCCAGCCGCAGCGCGTGCAGCTCGACCGCATGGCGCGGCTCGGCCGTCTTCTGCGCCTCGTACCGGGCGATGGTTCCCTTGTACCAGTTCTTGTGGGCCGCCTCGCCGCCCACAAGCACCGCCTTGGTCGCCAGCGGCTCGTAATTCCTCTTGGCCGCCTCGTATTCCAGATCGGTGATTTTCCGTCCCGGCAGGTCGAAGCGTTCCACCCGGTGCGCGAACGCGGCATCGGCGCGGATATCCTTTTTCACGATCTCCCAGGTTGACTCGTAGGCTCGCACGATCCGGCGGGCCACCTCCTGCCTCCGGTTCAGCTTGCGGAGTTGTCCCATGCGGGCCTCGGCGCTCTTGCGCAGGATGGCGCGGGGCACCAGATCGCCCGCCGGCCCGCAGAAACCCAGCACGACGTACTTCTCGCCATACCGCCGGCGCAGCTCGTCGCGCACGTCGCCCCAGTAGTCCGCGTGGAGCCGCGACAGCCCCTCGTCCACTTGAGACGGGCAGGCCACGGTGATCGCGGTCGCGAGCGGCTTGCGGTCGGCGTCGAGAAAGAACAGGAAATCGACCGTATGGTCCTCGCCCCCCTCGAGGCCCCGGAACTCCGGCTTGTCGGTCGGGCCGTACATCACGGCGGAGCCGTCCGCATAGACCGAACGCCGGTTCTGGCTGGTGACCGCGTGGCCCAATCCCCAGGCCACGGCGCCGGGCTTGCGGCCGTCCCAGGCCTTCGCGGCCGCCTCGGCCAGTCGGCCGAAGAAGAAGGCGACGTATTCTTCAGGCGGCATCGCGCCCCCCAAGTCGTCGTACCACCCCTGATCGAGCGCCGGCCCCGTATGGGTGTGCGTGGCGGTCAGCAAGAGCTTGTTGACGTCGAAGCCCTTCAGCCGTGCGGCGACCCGCTCGCGGAACCGGGACTGGATATCTTTCGGCAGATAGCAGACATCGCAGGCGATCAGGATCGCGCAGTCGGCGGGCTGCCCGTTCTCGCGCGCCTCCAACGCGAGCACCTCAGCTTTGCAGCGGCTGAGAATGTTGCTGGGCTGCCCCACGCGGACATGGAACTGGCCGGTCAGCGACACCGGCCGGTCCGGCGTGATGTCCGCCTCGGCAGCGCCGATCCACAGCTCGGCGGCCTGTGCGCGAAAGGCCGCCAACAGACCGGCGGCCGTCATACTCAAGAGTTTCTTCATGGCGCCTCTATCTCTTCCGACCCGACAAGATCTGACTCGACCCGAGTCGCCCCGGGTCGAGTCCGGTCGAACCGGGTTGGCCCTCTCTCCCTTACCCTTCCAGTTTCCATCCGTTGTGCAGGGGCCTGACCAGCAGCGCGTTGGCGAGGTCGTTGCCCACGAAGCGCTCGGTCTTCCAGTCCCACTTCAGTTTTTGCTGCAGCCGAGCCGCAATCCCCGTGATCATGCCGAGCGTCGAGGCGACGTGCGTGGCGTCAATGCCCGCGAGCGGCTCTTTGCGGCTGCGCATGGCGTCCAACAGACCCTGCCAGTGGTCGACCTTCTTGTAGACGACGCGCTCGCCGTCCTTGGTCTTGAGGGTGGTGACGTCGTCCAACTTGCAGTCCGGCGGCAACAGGCGCGTGTCCCCCGCATTCGGACGGAGCTTCAGGAGATCTTCCGACGAGGCGGAGATCCGGTCGCCGCGGTTCACGTGAATCCAGCCCTTTTCGCCGATGAACTTCGTGCCCAACTGCTGCTGCCTGTCGTCCGAAAAAACCATGCGCAACCCGCTGGCGTAAGTCAGAGTCGATTTCCACGTCTCGATGTTGTCGGCGAATCCCTTGTTGGTGTAGTAGGTGCCGCCGCATTCGATCTCGAACGGCTCGGTTCCGAGCGCCGGGCAACCCCAGTGCGCGATGTCGAGGTGGTGGACGCCCCAGTTCGTGGTCCAGCCCTCACAGTAGTCGTTCAGCAGATACCAGTCCGGATAGGCGACGCGGCCGGCGTTGAACGGGTTGTACCGCGCCGGGCCCTGCCACATGGCCCAGTTGAAGCCGTCCGGAACGGGCTGCGGGTCATAAGGCCCCTTGTATTTGGGCTGGAAGTGCGGCCCCTCTACGGCCACCTGGACCTCCGTGATCTTGCCGAGATAGCCGTTGAGAGCCAGTTCGGCCCCCTGCCGGAAATTGCCGAGCGAGCGCTGCCACATGCCGGACTGGAAGACACGCTTGTTTTTGCGGAGGGCCGCGCGGATCGCGAAGCCGTCGTTCACGCACACGCCCGTCGGTTTTTCGCAGAACATGTCCTTGCCGGCGTTGGCCGCCGCGGTGGCGATCAGCGAGTGCCAGTGGTCTTGTGCGGCGATCATCACCGCGTCGATGTCCTTGCGCGCAAGCAGCTCTCGGAAATCGCCGAGCGTGGCGCAGCCCGGGTCGCCGTACTTCTGGTCGACCAGGTCCTTGGCCTTCCGCACGCGGTCGCGCTGCACGTCGCAGACCGCGACGACGCGGCAGGTGTCCAGCCCGAGGAAATTCCGCATGTTCAGCGTGCCGCGGTCGCCCACGCCGATGCAGCCGAGCGAAATCCGGTCGTTCGCGCCGAAAGCGGTTGAAGGGATGATCGCCGGGAATCCGAGCGCCGCAGCGGCCGCGGTGGACCGCGTCAGGAACTGACGCCTGCTCAATGTCATGCTCATGTTTACCTTTCTCATTTGTGCCTGCTGATGAAGTCGACACACTGTTTCACGTCCTGCTCCACCTGCGGCGAGACGGTGTCGAACTCGACGCCGACGTGCCCTTTGAAGCCTTGTTTCTTCAGTTCCTCCAGAACGGCGGGGATGTTGCCGACGCCTTGTCCGTAGGGCAGGTCGGGGCTTCCGCACTTCGCCTCCTTGACGTCCTTCAGGTGTACGGAATGGACGCGGCCTTTCACCGTCTTGAGATAGGCGACCGGATCCATGCCGGAGCGGATGATGTGTCCCGTGTCCACCGAGAAGCCCATGCGCGGGTCGCGCCCCTCCATCAGCCCCATCAGGTAGACGGGGTCCCAGTTGCGGTACTGCGGCTTGTCGGGATTCTTCGCGTGATTGTGGAAACAGAGCTGAATGTCGTACTCTTTGACCACGCTTTCAATGAGGTCGAAGCGGTCTGCGGGCGGCTCGCCGGTCAGGCCCCGGAGCCCCAGTTTCTTCGCGAAGGCGAACAGCTTGCGCGCGTCCTCATCGGTTTTGCCGATGTCGCCGAAGTAGGCATTCACGGCCCGAATGCCGCTCGCCTGCAGCTTAGCCTTTAGGGCCGCGAGGTGTTCGCCGGCGAGGTTCGCGTTCAAAATGACGTCCGGATGCTCCGGGCTGAGTTTCTGCCAGAGGAAGAACTCGATGACCTCGGCGCCGCACGCCTTGGCCTTGTCGATCGCCTCGAACGCCGTGACCTGCCGGAACGAATAGGCGGACACGCCGGCCTCGAAGGCTTGAGCGTTCGCCGCCAGAGCGAACAGGGCCGCAGCCAAAATGGAATCCGATCGCCTCATCATACTTCTCCTTATATGGATCGCGTCTATTTTTCGAACAAACTCTTGATCGCCGCGAGCGTGCGCTCCACCAATATCTGCCCGCCTTCCGGTCCGACCAGAGAGGACTGCGGGATCGCACTATACCCTTTTCCGGCCAGCGCGCGCGGCGTTGGCAGATAGAAGGCCATGTCCAACGGGCTCGCCAACTGAATCAGCACGGTCTGGACCGCCGGACTGCGGCCTTGAATCTGTATGCCGTAATCCGTGTACAACTCGAACGGATTGGTCACAACCGCCGCGTCGCCGAGACGGAGCGCGTGAAGCTCGACCGGGTTGACGGTTCCGCCGTCGCGCCGCTGCGTTTCATACCGGTCCACAACCCGCTTATGCCAGCGCCGGCGCCAGTAATCCGAACCTTCCAGCGCAGGTTTCGCCGCGAGGCGCTCATACTCCTTTTTGGCTTCGGCATAATCGGCATCGGCGACCGGGTGCTCCGGCAGATCGAACCGCTCAACGCGGTGAACGAACGGCACGTCCGTTCGCACCTCCGCCTGAACCGCCTCCCACGTCTCCACCACCGCGCCGACGATCCGCCGCCCCAGCTCCTGCGTGCGCGACATGCCTCGAAGACGCTCCATGCGCGTCTCGCTCGCGTGTCGCACCATCAGATGCGGGGACTGATCGCCGGCCGGGCCGACAAAGCCCAACACGGTCAGGCCGCTCCCGTATCTGGCCCGCAGCCCCTCGCGCACGTCATGCCAGAAATCCGCACTCACCCGCGGCCCGCAGGGTCCGCGCTCATCGGTCTGCGCCGGACACGGCACCGTCACCGCCACCGCGGTCAGCCGGTTTCGCGCGTCCAGAAAAAACAGCGAATCCACCGCATGGTCCTCACACCCCTCCAACCCCCGGAAGGTCGCGGCGTTGCTTTTCCCGTACATCACGGCCGAACCGTCGGCATACACCGCCCTGCGGTTCTGGGCCACAACCGCATGCCCGAGTCCCCACGCCACCGCCCCACGCTGACGTCCCTCCCAGGCTTTGACCACGGCCTCGGCCATCCGGTCAAACATAAACGGCACATACTCGTGCGGTTCCATCGCGCCCGGATACCGTTCGTACGCCTCCTGATCCAGTGCGGGCGTTTTGTGCGTGTGGGTGGCGGCGAGGATGAGCTTGCTGATGTCGAAACCCGGCAGTCGCGGAGCCACCTGTTTGCGGAAGCGGGCCTGAATGCCGGGTCGGATCACGCACAGGTCGCAGGAGACGAGAATCGCGCAGTCGGCCGGCGCTCCGTTCGTACGCGACTCGAGCGCCAGCACGTTCGCCGTAACGCGGCTGTTGATCCCCGTCGAGATGGGCGCGGTCATGCCGCCCGTCAGCGCGACGGGACGGTCCGGCGTGATGTCCGCCTGCGCCGCGCCGACATAAAGTTCTGCGGCCATGCCCGACGCGGTCAGCGCCACCGTCACCGCTCCCATGATAATCCGTCTTTTGTTCATGCCACCCCCCGTATTTCGCGTCCGCTCCGCCCCGCCCACTTCAGCACTTCAGAACGTTTCCAGCTTCCAGCCGTTGTGCATAGGCCGGACCAGCATCGCGTTGGCGAGGTCGTTACCGACGAAGCGCTCGGCCTTCCAGTCCCACTTCAGCTTCTGCTGCAGCCGCGCGGCGATGCCCGCGATCATGCCCAGCGCGGAGGCGGTGTGCGTGGCGTCGATGTTGGCGATCGGGTCCTTGCGGCTGCGCATGGCGTCCAGCAAACCTGCGGCGTGGCTCACGTTCCTGTATCCGGTCCGCTCGCCGCCCTTGGTCTTGATGGCGGTGATGTCGTCGAAAGACATCCTGTCGGCCGGCAGCAGCCGGACGTCGCCCGGTTTGGGACGGACATTCAGCAGCTCGCCCGAGGCGTCGATCCTGTCGCCGCGGTCGACGTAGACCCAGCCCTTCTCGCCGATGAACTTCGTGCCGCATGCCTGCTGCGTGGCATCCGTGAACACCATGCGCAGACCGCTTTCATACGTGAAGACAGCCTTCCACGTCGCGATGTTGTCGGCGAAGCCCTGATTGATGTAGTAGGTGCCGCCGCACTCGACCTCGAAGGATTCCTTGCCCAGCAGCGGACAGCCCCAGTTCGCGATGTCGAGATGGTGGACGCCCCAGTTCGTCGTCCAGCCCTCGCAATAGTCGTTCAGCAGATACCAGTCGGGATACGCGATGCGGCCGGGGTTGAACGGGCTGAAGCGCGCCGGCCCCTGCCACATCGCCCAGTCGATCCCGTCGGGGACGGGCTGCGGGTCCAGCGAACTTTTGTAACCGGGCTGGAAGCTCTTGCCGGGCACGGCGACCTGGACCTCGGTGATCTTGCCGAGATGGCCGTTGAGGGCGAGTTCGCAACCCTGCCGGAAGTTGCCCAGCGAGCGCTGCCACATGCCGGACTGGAAGACACGCCTGTTCTTGCGGATGGCCGTCCGGATGGCGAACCCGTCATTCACGCACACGCCCGTCGGCTTCTCGCAATACATGTCCTTGCCCGCCGCCGCGGCGGCGGTGGCGACCAGCGAGTGCCAGTGGTCCTGCACGGCGATCATCACCGCGTCGATGTCCTTCCGTGCCAGGAGTTCGCGGAAGTCGCCGAACATCGCGCAGCCCTTGTCGCCGTGCTTCGCGTCCACGAGGTCCTTCGCCCGCTGCCGGCGGTCGCGCTGGACATCGCAGACCGCCGTCACGCGGCAGTTGTCCGCCGCGAGAAAGTTCCGCATGTTGCCGGTGCCCATGCCCCCGACGCCGATGCAGCCGATGGAGATCGTGTCGTTCGCCCCGAAGGCGGCGGCGGGAATGATCGCCGGAAAACCGAGGGCCGCGGTGGCCGCCGCGGAACCTTTCAGAAACAGGCGACGGTTGATGGCAGGATTCATGTGCGTTCTCCCTATTTTTATAACATGCTTTTCTGGCGTGGTCCCCGATTGTCAGGTAGGGACGCTTCCCCGAAACGTCCGCGGACGGCTCGGGGAGCCGTCCCTGCCGAAGCGGCCCCGGCGAACGTCCCGCCCGGAATCGGGCTGACGCGGGCTGCCAAGTCGTCGAAGCGGTCGGGCTCTTCTCCGGCGGCCCAGGCGAGGCCGCGTAACAGCAAGAGCCTGAACCCGGGATCGTCAAAGGTCCGTGAGTAATGTCCGGGCACGCAGCCGAAAACGCGGCCGCGCCCGGACGCGCAGGTCCAGAAGAGCGGCTGGGGCTGGATCGTGCCGTCTTCGCCCGGCTCGGGCGAGACCGCGAGCACGGTCACGTTGGAAACGTTGACGGGCGGCGTCGGCGGCCAGTACGGCTCGTCATTGAGGACGAAGGCCTTCGGAAGGTTGCGGCAAACGGGATGCCCGGGAGCGGTCAGTTCCACCCGCACCTCGCCGTGGCGGAAGCGCGTGAAACCGCCCACGCCGACGAGAGCAGCCACCTCGGGGTCGGCCTTCGGCCGGGTCCACGTCGCCGAGTGGATGAGCACCAGCCCGCCGCCCCGCGCCAGATAGCCGGCGACCTGTTTTTTGCGGTCCTGCGTCCAAGGCAGATAGCAGAACGCGGCGATCACGTCGGCGGAGGCGAACTGGGCGTCGGACGGCCAGACGTCCGCGCGCTCGACGGTCACGCCCGCAGCGCCGTCGGCGATCCGCCCGTCCGGCAGCGGGTCCCCGCCGCCGAGCAGCCGCGTCCAGCGCGCCTGCCAGAGCGGATAGTCATGCTCGCCCGGACCGTGGTCCTTGGGTGCCGCCAACAACACCACGCGCAGCGGGCGCCGGACGAGCCCGCAGTGCCGCCGCAGGTCGGACGCGGCCAGAGAGCGGCCGTAGAGCGCGATTTCGTCGATCTTCCCCTCGAAGGTCTCGGGGAAGCCGGCCGCGCCGCCGAACGACACCCTTGACGCCGGGTCAGGCGCGGCTTCGCCGGCAAGTTCGGATTGTCCGTTCAGGTAGACCGTCACCCGCGTGCCGTCACGGACCAGCGCGACATGATGCCATGTCCGCGGCTCGATCACGGTCTTCCCCGTCAGCGGCCCGAACGAGAGCCGGCCGGGGGCTCCGTTCGTGCCGCCGATGGCCAGCCGGTCCGCGCCGCGGGAGAAAAGCAGGCCCGTCACGCCGCGCGCGTTGTCGGGCAGAGCGTTCCAGAACCACAGTTCGGCGGTGTACACATGCTCCAGAACCGGCACGTCCGCTGTGAGCGTGCCGCCCGCCAGATGGACACACCGGTTGACCGCGCCCGTTCCGGAGAAGGCAACGGACGGGGGGCCCTCGAGCCAGCGCGCGATGCCGGCCCCGTAAGCCGCGTTCCGCCGGGCGGGTGTCGCGTCAAACGCGGTCGGGCCGCCCCACTCCTCCAGCCGCCAGTACGCCAGGGGCCTGTCGGCGAGAACGGTTTGCGCGTACGGCCCGTTTGCGACGGCGACGGCACGGCGTTTCCTGCCGCCGACCTTCTCCAACAGGCCGGTCAAAGCCTCCACCATCTTCACGCCGGCCTCCGGCTCCAGCATGGCGGAGCGGCAGGCCCACGTGTTGTAGCCGCCGAGCGGAAAAAGCTCGGGGGGGAGGACATAGCCCTCTTCGGCGTTGGCCAGCGCGATGTTCATGGTAGCCGGGAACGGGCTTTGCGCCTTCACCTGCAACCCGTGAAGCGCGAAGACTTCGGCGGGCCAGAAGGCGATGCCGAGATCGCCGACACGCAGAGCCTGGAGCTTCATCTCGCGTCTTGGGTTCTCGCTGAGCCACAGCTGTTCCCGCGCGTAGACCTCGGCCTGACTCTCCGCCAGCCTGTCGCCCATCTTATCAGCGGTGTCGCGAGCCCATGCCAAGCGCTTCTCGTCGGGCTGCCGCGTCGCGAGCGTCAGCGCGGTCTGTCGCATCGACATGGGAACCCAGTCCTTAAACACGACGCCCTTGTAGGCGTCTGCGGCGAGCCGGGCCAATTCCCCCGCGTAGGCGTCCCGGCTCACGGGCCGTCTGGCCTTGCCGTAGTCCATCCAGTGCTGGTCGCCGCTCGTGCCTTGCGACAGGATGCCGACGAAGGCGGGCGAGGCGTTTGTCGCGCCGAGGAGAGGGCCGAGCTTGTCGGCAAAGGCACCGTAGTAATCTGCGGAGAGCGCGGGCGCACCGAAGTAGTGCATGGAAAAGTTGGCCAGCACCGCGAGGGGACGGCCGTGCGGAGTCTGCACCGCAAGCAGCGTCAGCGCGGGATCGGACGGACCCGACGGGCCGGTCACGTCCGGACTCTGATGGCCGGGGTGCATGTTGGCCCGTGCGGTCATCTCACCGAAGGGATCGCTCAGCATCTTGTCGGGCCGCCTGATCCAGACGCGCGTGTGCGTGTGGTCCGGCGCTTGGACGACGGCCCAGCCGACGCGGGCGGGCGCGAGATTGGCGACGGCGCGCGTCAGCCCTTCGACGATCAGCGGGAGCGCGTAAGCGGGATAGTCCGCGTCGGGGGGCGTGCCCAACACCTGCATCAGAGAAGGGGCGCTGTGCGTGTGCGTCGCCGAAAGCGCGATCCGCTCCTGCGGAATACCGGTCGCCTTACTCGCGCGGGCCTTGACCGCATCCGCGAACTCGGCGGGTATCAGGCAGGTGTCCAAGACGCCCAGCGCCACCCGCGACGCCCCGTCATCGAGGACCAGCCAGCGAACATGGAGCCGGTCGGAAACACGCGCGGCGGTACTGGCCAGGAACCCGCCGTTCACCGTGACGGGGAAGTTGGCGGGGGTGACGTCCATCGCATACGCGCCCGCCCGGAACGTTCGGGCAGCGGCGGTCTCGTTCCACGTCACACAGGACGTGACAACGCCCGTCGCCAGAAGTGCGACCACCCAGAAAGAACCGTTTCGCCCCATCACAACTCCCCCTCCGTCTCAACCCGAATCGGCCTGAAGCGGCTTGCGCCGCTTCAGGCCGCGCCCCTCACACCAGCTTGCTCAGGTGCTCCAGGCTTTTCGCCGCCTGGGTCGGCGTGCCGCACTCCACCGAAAAGACGATGTCGCGAGGGCACTTCTCCTTCACGATCTTCACGATCCGCTCCCAATCCAGCACCCCTTCGCCGCAGGCGCAGCCCACCGGCGTGCCGGTCACCTTGCCGCGCTCGGCGTCGGCATGGCTGATGGAGATATCCTTGGCATGTAAGTGTACCAGACGCTCCGCCACACGCTCAAGCCATGCGTACACGTCCTGACCCGCCAGATACGCATTACCCGTGTCGAGGTTGATGCCGATGGACGGCGATTTCACAAGGTTGTAGATGCGGTCAAGACCTTCAGGTGTCTTCGAGTATTGCGAGTGCGGCTCCAGCCCGATCTTCACGCCGCGGCGCTCCGCGATGAACAGCGCCTCCCGCAGCGTGTATTTGATCAGCACGAAGTCCTCTTCCTCCGTCGTCCACTTGGCCTTTTTGCCCTCATCCGTATTGATCACCGGCACGCCGATTTCCGCCGCCACGCGGACCGCCAGCTTGATGTACTCGCCGTGTACTTCCGGACGGCACAGCGGGCCGTGCGCCTGCAAGCCCGAAATCGTCAGGCCCGCCGCGTCACACGCTTCCTTGATCCGGTACGGATCGTCGAACATCGACACCGTATGGAAATAACCGGCTTCGCTCATCAGCTCACGCCCGAAGTGGACCATCGGCTCGATGTATCTGTAGCCCATCTCCGCCGCGGCCTTCACCGCCCACTCGAACGGCTTGTCGCTGCTGCGTGAAAATTCCGTGTTCAGCCCGACGAAAACCTTGCCCATAAGATTCCCCTTTCTATGCTGAGAGGCGCATGTCCGATTAGCCGTCACGACAGCCGTTCAGCTTTTGAAAAGAGTGTGCCACTTCCGCGCCTTCGCTACTATTGCGAACTCTCACAATCTGATTGCGAAATTAACCAACACGCCTGAGGGGAATCGCAGCCGGCAGCCGCAAGCGTGAACGCGAATGTTCAGCTCCATTTATCGGTCGGCGTGCTCGATGGAAAAAAAGCCAACAGCACGACTCCGGCGTGGGGCTCTGCTGCGGTTGACACAACCCAGCGGCACCGCTTCGTCGCCGACCTCGACCTGGCCAACCGCACGCAACCGCGCCTCATGGTTTATTCACGCCCTTACCGCGCGCGGCGGCGGTACTGGCCGGGGGTCTGTCCGCACACACGGCGGAAAAGAGCAGCGAAATACTGGGCGTGGCAGAGGCCGACACGGCGGGCCACCTCCTCCAGCGGCAACGCCGTCGTCACGAGCAGGTTCTGGGCGGCGTTCATCTGCACGCGCTGGATCTCATCGTGCACCGTACGGCCGACCGCCTGTTTGAAATGGCCGTCCAGCGTGGAGCGCGACACGCCGACACTTCGAGCGACCTGCGGCACGCCGATGCCTCCGCAGGCGTTCTGGCGGATGAAGGTCAGAGCGGCGGCGACCACGCGGTCACTCGTGGCCACCAGATCGGTTGAGGCGCGTTCGATGATGACCACGGGGGCGACCAGAATGTTCACGGCGTGGCGCGTCCGCCGCCGCATCAGCCGGTCCAGCAGGCCGGCCGCACGATAACCGATCTCCTCTGTGCCTTGAATGATACTGGTCAGCGGCGGGGTCGCCAATTCACAGATCAGCTCGTCGTTGTCGACGCCCAGCACCGCCACGTCGTCCGGCACGCGCAATCCGAAGCGGCGGCAAGCCTCGAGCACATGCCGGGCACGCACGTCGTTCGCCGCCAGGACGCCGACCGGTTTGGGCAACGGGGAGAGCCACGCGCCAAGCGCCTCCTGCAACTGTTCCCAACTGTGCGACGGGGTGTAGCGGGCGGCGAAAACCGAACAGGGATGGCCGCTTCCGGCCAGATGCGCCGCAAAGGTCTCCTGCCGTTCGCGATTCCACGGATCGATCGTCCGCATCGGCACGCCGCAATAACCGAAACTCCGCAGCCCCAGCCGCATCAGATAATCGGCCGCCATCCGCGCGATCTTGGGATTATCGGTCCCGACGGTCGACACCGAAAGCTTGAGCGGACACCCCGCCTTGATGCCTCCGATGCCCACCACCGGAACGGCCAGCCCCGCAACCTGCCGGGGTATCCGGGGATCGTCCATATCCGCGATCACGCCGTCGAAATGCCCGCGACGGAAATCCGGGATTTTCGCCGCAGGGTCGTCCTCAAAAAAGAGGTGCCATGCCCCGGATTCATGAACGAACCGGGTGACCCCCTCGACCACCTTGCGGTCAAACCGTTTGTTCACGCTCACGACCAGCGCCACATGCCGCGTCTTCCCACTCATCGCTTACAGGCCCTTCCCTGTCCCTCGCCTAACCAAGAACACCGGCCTCTGCTTTCCTTGGTCAACCCTCTTCCTTGAGCACCTCGGGGCCGAACCTACGGGCCGCCGCATGAGCGGCCGAGAGCACGCAGAGCGCCGCGCAGAGAAAAAGGCCGGCCACAATCCCGGCCATCGCGAACCACGGCATCGCGCCGCGCAGAACCCGCGCCGCCGGCTGGATCGCGACGAGAGCCGGCACGGTCCCGATCACCAGTCCGGCCAGCACCAGCACCCCGTATTCCGCCGCCAGCAGCCGCATCACTGTCCCGCTCGACAGCCCCACCGCCCCCAGCAGCGCCAGTTCGCCGCGCCGCTCCTCCACGCCCCGCAAAATCACCAGCGCGACGCCCAGCACGCCCAGCACCATGCCAAGCCCTCCCAGCACGAGGAACATGTCGAGATACGCGCTCTCCACCGAACCCAACAGCCGCAGCCGCTCCTCCACCGTCTCAACCGTCACGCCCGGCTCGGGATGCCGCAGCCGCGTGACAGAGATC
>Ga0209066_10000743_pt1 | contig 46339 bp, 42 predicted proteins | sample All_14_2_FD_187198 | JGI IMG/M metagenome (GOLD analysis project Ga0209066, IMG submission 187198) | Freshwater microbial communities in response to fracking from Pennsylvania, USA - Allegheny Zone_MetaG_DW_15 (SPAdes) (version 2) ... | reverse complement strand
GGGTGTGCGGGGTGAGAGGGCTGGGGTGGGATGGCATGGGGGGTATTTTCCGGGCAATTGTCTGGGCATCCGCTGCAAGCGTACATGGCAGAACGCATGGTGGGTGTTTGTGAAATAAGCGAGGGTTTTCCATGTTTTTTCTAAAGATCGCTCTCAACGTGCCGATAAAGCTACCGATACGAGGAATATGCCCTGCGCAATGCAGTCGAAGGAGAGGTGTCATGTTGTCCATGCCCAGCGTCAGTCCCACCAGCAATCTTGTGACCCGCCCAGTGTTGGTGGCCGAGGCGGTGCGTCCTGCCGCGCCCATGCGGGCCATTGAACCCACCACGGCCATCAGCAAAGAGCGTTCACGGGCGGAGAACCCTGCGGCCGATGCCTCGACCCGTGCTGCCAGCGCTGTCTACACCGCCGCAGGAACCCAGGCCCAGCGGACAGATGGCAAGCGAGACCTGTCGGCGCAGGCCGAGCAACAGGCCGCCCAGGAGGCGAAAGACAAAGAGCAGCCCCCTGTGGAGAAATCGGAAATTCAAAAAGCCATGGAAACCCAGATCAAAGACCTGCTGGTCAATGTCTGGAAAGCCAGTGCCAGGGCCGTGGATTTTTTGCTTCAGCGAGACAGCGAATCGACCGAGTCCGGTTCACGCATCAGCCTGACCCCGGCAGAGTTGCTCGGGAAAAAAGCAAAGGACGACAAAGACGCCCAAGAGCCCGGCAATACCACGGCCACGTTGATGTCCTACACCGCTCAAGGTGGCAAGCTTTCCGAGGAAAAACAGGCCGCTGGTCAGCTGATTGACGTCCTGGCCTGATACCGCCTCCAGTCGGCTGGCTCAGGGGCGTCAAATCCGGTGGCGGACACCGGAGCCACCCAGCGCCAATCGTTCCAGCAGGGTGGGCGCGATCTGCTTGAGCGGCAGCACCTCATGCGCTGCCCCGGCTTGGATCGCCATGCGAGGCATGCCAAACACCACGCACGATGCTTCGTCTTGGCAGATGTTGTAACTGCCCGCGTCGCGCATTTCTTTCATGGCTTGGGCACCGTCTGCACCCATGCCCGTCAGCATGACACCGTAAGCATTGGGGCCCAACACGCGGGCGGCCGACTTGAACAACACCTCAACCGAGGGCTTGTGACGGTTGACAGGCTCCGTGTCTTCCACCACCGCGACATAGTTTGATCCGCTGCGGTCGATCCGGAATTGCCTGCCACCGGGCGCAATGTAGGCGTGTCCCGGGAGTATGCGTTCGCCATTGCTGGCCTCTTTCACACTGATGCGGCAGAGTGAGTCCAGGCGTGCGGCAAAACTGGTTGTGAACCCGGGGGGCATGTGCTGGGTGATCACGATGGCTGGCGAGTCGGCCGGCAAAGGCACCAGCACTTCCCGGATGGCTTCTGTTCCCCCTGTGGATGCCCCAATGCATATCACTTTTTCGGTTGACAGCCGTCCGACAGGTGTCCGGGCTTGTGGCGGAGCCGCCAGGGGGGCGACTGGTACCTTGGCGTGGCCTACTGGCAATTCGGTGGCATGGCGTTTGACATGGGCACTCGCCGCCGTGCGGATTTTGTCGACAATTTCAGAAGAAAGTTCTTTCAACCCGGACGACACACCGATACGGGGTTTGGCAACGAAGTCCACGGCCCCCATTTCCAGTGCTCGCATGGTGATTTCAGCCCCCTTTTCGGTCAGCGTCGACACCATCACCACCGGCATGGGGCGCAGCCGCATCAGCCGTGACAGAAAGTCCAGACCGTCCATGCGCGGCATCTCAACGTCAAGTGTGATGACGTCTGGGTTCAACTCGCGGATCATTTCCCGGGCCACCAGGGGGTCGTTTGCGGCACCGACGCAGGCCATGTCGGCCTGCTTGTTGATGATTTCCGTCAGCAAGCTGCGCACCAGCGCTGAATCGTCCACCACCACCACCCTGATTTTCGCCATCCATCAACTCCGTTAGAAAAGATCCACCGATCCACCCGCCGTGTTCTTGGCCAGCGCAGCAGCGTTGCCCTTGCGCTCTGTGGACTCCAGAGACTCGGGGTGCGAGTGTGCCAAACGTTTGACCATGGCTTTGCCACTGGTCGGAAAGAAGCACACCTTGCGGGGGTAAATATCCAACACATCCTTGGAAACGACCGTGATGCGCTCGGTGTGCAAGTAGTCCAGCACAAATTTGGTGTTGCGCTCACCCACATTCATGGTGGTGAAACCAGCCATAACCTGCCCCCCGCCGAACACCTTGGCTTGCATGGACTCGCGCCGGGCCCCCAGCTTGATCATTTCGTTGATCAGCAACTCCATGGCGTAGGAGCCATAGCGACCGGAGGTATCGGAGCTGTCTCCGTCTGGAAGCATGAAGTGGTTCATGCCTCCGACGCCAACCTTGGCATCCCAAATGCAGGCCGCAATACAGGATCCGAGCACCGTCATGATCACGATGTCCGTGTTTGACACGAAATACTCACCCGGCAACACTTTGACAGCATCGGATTGGAAGTGGTGGTCGTAAAAGAAAAAGGATGCTTCGCCCGGTTTTCGGCTTTGCCGACGCAAGGCCAGAAGTGAGTCACTTTTCTGAAGGCCGCTGTCCGCATTTCCACGCCCAAAACCTGGGTCAGTGGCCCGCCGGTTAAACACGTTCATATACCGTCTTCCCACGCAAGGTGAACAAGGTCTTGGCATCCGTGAAGTTCTCGGCATGGCCCACAAACAGCAATCCACCTGGTTTCATGTGCCTGTGAATGCGTTCAAGCACCCGCCGCTGCGTGGCCGCGTCGAAATAGATCATGACGTTTCGGCAAAAGACCAGATCAAAGGGTTCACGAAAAGGCCAGTTGTCCTGGATGAGATTGACCGTGAAGAACTCGATGTGTTTCTGGAGTTCACCCTTCACCCTGACATAACCGCCATTGCTCCCCTTTCCCTTCAGAAAATACTTCCGCAGGTGTTCGGAGTCCAGCCCCTTGACGTTTTCAGCCTTGTAAATGCCGGCAGCGGCAGTGGCCAGGACCTTCGTGTCGATATCACTGCATTGCAAAACGTAGTTGGCGTTGATGCCCAAGGTATCCAGTACCGTCATGGCAATGGAGTACGGTTCTTCGCCCGTGGAGGCAGCACTGCACCAAATTCTGGGTGTGCTGCCAGGCCCCATTTTTCTGAGCCTGTCAGCCAGAATGCCAAAGTGATGCTGCTCGCGAAAAAAGGCAGTCAGGTTGGTGGTCAGCGCATTGATGAACTCTTGCCACTCGGTACCGTCATGCTGCTCCAACCAGTCCAGATAGGATTTGAAGCTTTCATGCCCCGTGTCTCTCAGCCGTCTGGATATGCGGCTGTAAACCATGGCGTGTTTGCCATCGTGCAGACTGATGCCCGCCCTTTGATAGATCAGGCTTTTGATGCGGGAGAAATCCTGATCGCTCCAAATGAACTCCCGCCCTTGCGCCAGCGGTCCATTGTCGTCATTGGCGGGGCCGTGTTTGATCATGGAAACAAATGGACTGCGCAGAGCAGGCGGTCTAAGAAACGTTCAGCGGATGTGCAACGGTTGGATGGCACTCATTGGTCAGTGACGGGAGCGTCTGATCAAACCACTGGTGTCCAGAATCAAAGCCACTTTGCCATCACCAAGGATCGTTGCCCCTGAAACGTTGGGCACTTTGCGGTAGTTGCTTTCCAGGTTTTTGATCACCACCTGTTGCTGCCCGAGCAGCTCGTCAACCATCACAGCCACCCGCGAACCCTCTGCTTCGATCACCACCATGATGCTGTTGGCGTTCGCATACTCGTGTCTGGGGACATCGAATACCCGCTCCAACTCAATCACAGGCATGTATTCATCGCGCACTTTTACCAGTTGAGCGCCTTGCGCCACCGTGTTGATTTCGTCGGGCTTGACCTGGAACGATTCGACCACAGACGAGAGGGGCAGGATGTAAACCTCGTTGCTCACGCGCACGGACATGCCGTCCATGATTGCCAATGTCAATGGCAATCGAACAATCACTTTCATCCCGATGCCTTCGCGGGACTCGATTTCCACCGTGCCATTGAGGGCTGCGATGTTTTTCTTGACGACGTCCATCCCAACGCCTCGGCCCGAAACGTCAGTGACCACATCCGCTGTGGAGAACCCCGGCGCGAAGATGAGTTGCCATGCTTCTGCATCTGTGATGGTGTCGGACACCTCGATGCCTTTTTCACGAGCCTTTGCGACCAGTTTGTCTTTGTTGAGCCCGCGGCCATCGTCCTTGACTTCAATAAGGATCGATCCGCCCTGATGAGATGCCGACAGCGTCACGGTTCCGTGTTCGGGCTTGCCTTTGGCTGCACGAACATCGGGCATTTCAATGCCATGGTCGCAGCTGTTGCGTATCAGATGGGTCAAGGGATCGGTGATTTTTTCAATGAGTCCCTTGTCCAATTCGGTGGCCTCTCCATGGGTGATCAACTCGACCTTTTTGCCCAGTTTCCCCGCCAGATCTCTCAGCATCCGAGGGAATCGGCTGAATACCACGGACATGGGAATCATCCGGATGGACATGACGGACTCTTGCAGATCACGCGTGTTGCGATCGAGATCGGCCAAGCCAGCCAGCAGTTGTTGATTCATCACAGGATCCAGTGCCCGGCTGTTTTGAGCAAGCATGGCTTGGGTGATGACCAGTTCACCCACGAGGTTTATGAGCTGATCCACCTTGCTGACCGAAACCCGGAGTGTCGAAGACTCGAGCTGAGCGGCTTGGGCCGCTGGTTTGACTTCCGCTTTTGCGGGGGGTTTGCTGGCTGCCGCAGCAACGGTACTCACCTCAGTTGGTGGTGTGACCGGTGGAGGTGCCGCCGTTGCTGAAGGCACTGCTATCGCAACAGGCACATCTTCAAACAGTCCAAATCCCGCGTCCTGTACCAACTCTTTCCCTGCTGATGGCTTCACGGCAGGGGCCGCGTCCTGGTCGACGATCACGATGTTTTCTTTTGCAACGTGGAATGCAAAGAGGTCGATCAGATCTCCGTCGGAGGATGTCGTCTCCACCGCGAAGACACGTCGTGAGTTGTCATCGGTGGGCATGGTTTGTATGGTGCCCAGGCCTGCAATGTCGCGAAACAGATCCAATATGGGGTCTGCTTGTTCTGGGTGTTCCATGGGCCCGATGTGGATTTCGAGTTTTCGTTGACCTGTTCCTGATTTTGTTCGGGACGGGGCAGTCACAGGTGCTGCCGCAACGACGGGTGCCGCAGGCGTTGGAGCGGGGACGGGACGTGGTACAGGGGCCGCACTGGGTGTTTGACCCGATGCAAGCACACGGATGCGTTCAACCAAGCCACTTGTTTCAGGTGCCGCAGCATCTGATCCTTGGTGTCGTGCAAGCAATCCGCGCAACGCGTCAGAAGACTCCAGCAACACGTCAACCATGCTGGATGTCGGCTGAAGTTCGTGGCGGCGCAATTTGTCTAGCAGTGACTCCATCTGATGGGTCAGTTCTGCCACGTCAGCGAACCCAAAGGTGGCCGCTCCCCCCTTGATGGAGTGGGCACATCGGAACACAGCATTTAGCTCTTCGTCATCGGCGGTTTCCAAGTCCAAATCCAGAAGCATTTGCTCCATCTGGTCTAGGTTTTCACCTGCTTCTTCGAAAAAGATTTCGTAAAACTGAGAGAGGTCGATTGAACCGCCTGAGTTGTGGTTGTCTTGCATGGTGGGTCCCATAAAACCGCCTGGAGGAATGTGTCTGCTGGATTTAACGGTCAGCGGATGACTTTTTGGATGATCTCTATCAAACGGTTCGGGTCGAAGGGTTTGACCAGCCAACCCGTGGCACCTGCCGCTCTGCCAGCTTGCTTCATCTCATCACTGGATTCTGTGGTGAGAATCAAGATAGGTGTACTTTTGAAATTCGGGTGCTCCCTCAGTTTCTTGGTCAGACCCAATCCGTCGAGGCGAGGCATGTTTTGGTCTGTGAGGACCAAGTCAAACACTTGGCTCTGTGCTTTTTCCAACGCATCCTGTCCATCTACAGCCTCAACCACTTTGTAGCCTGCACTGACGAGTGTGAAAGAAACCATTTTTCGCATGGAAGCCGAGTCGTCCACCGCGAGAATTGAATGCATAAGAGATCGCTCCGTTTACCTGCGTTGATCGGGGGGGCTGGCCAATTCAGAACAGCTCGATTGAGCCAGCGTCCATCTCGCTTTGCGTGACGGGGTTAGGCTTGGGAGGGGTGACATCCATCAAAGCGGATGGCGCCTCATCTTCGTCGAGTCCCATCGCCTCTTCAGCCAGCTTGTAGGCACAAGCCTTCAGGATTTTGTCTGTGTGTACCAACAATTGAGATGCCATATCGTGAAACTGAAGTTCCGTAACTGCCAGCTGCAGCGCTTTTCTGACGATCGGCAGTTCTGGTGGGCCGTCACTGCCGATGTGGGCCAACGCCTGATTCGCAGAGCTGAATCGATCCATCAGGTTTTCCGTCGCGTGATCGAGCAATCCTCCCAGTCGTTGCAGGTCATTCATGACGACGAGCAGCGAATCTTGCAAGTCGGCGACGGCCGTGACAGGCAGGGAAACCTTGGGCTGGTTATTCGGCATGGGCAGAGGTTCCCAGGTCAGGAAAAGCAGAACAAACCCACCATTGCTGTGGGCTTTCGATTTTTGCGCAAAAAACAGATTCAAACGGCATCAGGTGCTAAGAATAACTGTTGGTGGTGTCCTGACCCGACAATACACGCTGGTTAAAAGGCTGCAAGATGATGAAACGCAAGATTACAAGGCTTTTTCATGGGGCGATCACTTAGAGCCCTCTACCTTGGGGGTAAATACTCACTGGGTCAAACCCTCGTTGGTTTGCTTGCCCGTGATTTTGACAATGTGGATGTTCTGGAGGTTCGATCTCTGGCGGAGTTTGCTGCTGCTGATGGTGCATTTGACGCCTACCTGTCCGATTATTCAGTGGACGGGGGAACTGGGGTGGACGCATGGAATTTGCTGGAGCATGGAGAAAACCATGCCCCTTTCGTGATCTTGTCTTCGACTGAAATGGGTGAGGCCGAGTCGATTGACGTGATGCGCAGCGGGGTGAGTGAGTGCATCTTCAAGGAAGATTTGCCGCGGTTGGGGTATGTGCTCAACAAGCTATTGGAGGTTTGGGATGCTCGACAGGCCAAGATATTGGCAGACGCTGCATTGGTGGTGTCGAGGAATCAGCTGCTGAGACTGACCCAGCAGCTGCACGCTCGAATCGACGAGGAGCGGGCAGCCGTTTCGCGTGAAATCCATGACGATATAGGCGGTGCCTTGGCTGCCGTCAAATTTGATCTGGCCTGGATTGGCCGACGAAGTACCGATCCTGAGGTAAAGGACCGTGTGTTGCAAGCCACAGCAACACTGCAACAAGCATTGGAGGCCAGCCAACGGATCATGCTCAATCTCAGACCAGCAATTTTGGACGAAGGCCTGGTGCCTGCTTTGCAGTGGTTGGTCAACACATTTCAAAAGCGTACAGGTGCTGAGGTTGTTTTCCGTTGTGACAAAGAAAGGCTGGATTTGTCCCCTGAAGTTCAGACAGTGGCATACAGCGTGGTCAGGGAGGGATTGACGAATGTGGTGAAGCACGCCGAAGCCACTCGCGTGCTGGTGGATGTCAGCGACCAAGAGGGCATCTTGACCGTGGAGGTCACGGACAATGGTCGTGGTCTGGCACCGCGATCGCTTGAGAAGGAAACCTCATTTGGTATTTTGGGGCTGCGGGAGCGGGCCCAGTCGGTGGGGGGGTGGCTGGATGTCGGTGCGCGATCCGGAGGGGTTTCGGTGACATTGTCTGTGCCATTGACGGGGCAATTTTCCGACGAGCTATCAGAGGAATCCGAATGATCAATGTGGTTCTGTGTGATGACCACGCCATGGTGCGGCGTGGGATCAAGGACGCTATTTCCGAAGCCGTGGATATTCGGGTGGTGGGCGAGGCTGGAAGCTATCCTGAGTTGCGGCAAATACTGCGTGAGGTTCAGTGTGACGTATTGGTTCAAGATCTCAACATGCCGGGCCGTGGTGGACTGGAGGTCCTGGCCGCCTTGAAGGATGAGGGGTCCAAAGTCAAAACACTGGTGGTCTCAATGTACCCCGAGGATCAATACGCGATCCGCTGCCTGCGTGCTGGGGCACTGGGCTATCTCAACAAGGCGGCTGAGCCGGCCGAACTGATTTTTGCGATCAGGACATTGATGCAAGGGCGCAAATTTGTCACCCCTGAGGTGGCTCAGAAGCTGGTGGACAGTTTGGTGTCTCCTGAAGTCGAGAATCCACACACCGCGCTGTCGGAGCGCGAATTGCAGACCTTGCAAAAAATGGCAGCCGGGCACAAGTTGTCAGAAATTGCCGAAGAGTTGATGTTGAGTCCCAAGACGGTCAGCGTATACCGTGCACGCGTGCTGCAAAAGCTCAACTTGACCAACAATGCGGAGCTTACCGCCTATGCGATACACCACAAGTTGATCTAGCCAACCGTCAGTTCCCTGCGAACACGTTTGGAATGACGTTCAACAGATTGAGCAAGGGCTGCTCCAGCATGGGAATGGTGAACGCGATGCCTAGCAAACCTGCGGATACGGTGAGTGGGAATCCAATGGCAAATACGTTCATCTGTGGTGCAACCCGTGACATGAATCCCAGAACGATGTTGACGAACAGGAGAATGCCGATCATGGGAAGGGCAATCCACAGACCATAGCTGAACACGAGGGATCCCAGCTCATGCAGTTTCATGTTTGCCAGGACTGCCATCACACTCTTGCCCAAGGGAAATGTGTTGAAGCTAGACACCACCGTGTGAATTAACAGCAAATGCCCGTTGGTGACCACGAACAGCAGCATGGTGGTGTTGCCGAAAAAGCGCCCCACCGTGCTGGACTGAGAGTTTGTTGCAGGGTCGAAGAAGCCTGCGAAATTCAGTCCCATCTGCAGGCCTACCACTTCGCCTGCCAATTCGACAGCGGAAAACACGACACGAGCCGCCAGACCAATAGACAGCCCGATCAGCACTTGCTGCATCGCCACAGCAACTGCCAGTGGGTCGTTGAGGGAAATGATGGGTTGATCGGACAAGCCTGGCTGGGCGCACAAGGCGATGAAGAAAGCCAATGCAACACGGGTTCGTGTCGTCAAAGAGCGTGCAGAGAGAACAGGGGCGCTGGTGAAAAGTGCGAGGACTCGCAAGAAGGGCCAGAACACGGGTGTGACCCATGCCATGATCTGGGCTTCTGTAAAGCCAATCATCTGAGGTCAGGCTGCAAACGTGGGGATGGATTGCAGTGTGCGTTTGATGAACTCCACCATGGTTGTCAGCATCCACGGCCCTGCTACCGCGAACACCACGATCGCGGCCACCAGTTTGGGCACAAAGGACAGTGTGGATTCGTTGATTTGTGTGATGGCTTGGAAAAGGCTCACGACCAAGCCCACAGCAAGCGCTGCCCCCATGATCGGTGCCGATACCATCAGCATCAAGAACAAGGCATTCTGGGCCAGTGTCAAAACAGTTGTGGTATCCACATTGGTTCCTAGGTTGCAAAACTGGCGGCCAATGAACCCAGCAGCAGGTTCCAACCGTCTGCCAGCACAAACAGCATCAGTTTGAAGGGTAGTGCCACGAGGACAGGTGACAACATCATCATGCCCAGAGACATGAGCACGCTGGCCACCACCATGTCGATCACCAAAAACGGTATGAAAATCAGAAACCCAATCTGAAAAGCTGTCTTGAGCTCACTGGTGGCAAACGCCGGAACCAGAACGCTGAATGGGGCCGACTCCGGGCCAACACCGGGTCCCAGTTTTGCCAGCTTTGCAAACAGTTCGAAGTCTGATTGGCGGGTCTGTTTCAACATGAAGCTGCGCATAGGGGCCTGGGCAGCATCGACGGCTTGTTCGAAAGTGAGTGCGTTTTGTGTGTAAGGAACGTAAGCCTCGTTGTAAACCCTGTCCAAGGTGGGACTCATCACAAAAAAGGTCAGGAAGAGTGATAAGCCCACAATGACTTGAGCCGGCGGAGCGGATTGTGTGCCCAAGGCTTGCCGCATCAGCGAGAGCACGATCACGATCCGAGTGAAACCCGTCATCATCAGAACGATGGCGGGCAGGAACGACAGCGCTGTGAAGAACAGCAGTGTCTGGATGGGAACGGAATAGCTGGTTCCGCTTGAGCCTTGCCCTATCAACAGGGGCAACTGTCCTCCTTGTTGAGCCCATGCCAAAACAGGGAGCATCCACAGGAAGCCAATGGTGGCAACACGCGGGATGCGGAGTTGATCAGCGGGAAATTTCTTCATGGATGCCTGCTACAACAGGGGGAGAGGGCTGCGTTTCCAGGATGTCCAGTGTGGTGACAGACTGCGGGGTGACACCCAGAATCAGCCATTTGCTGTGAGGGCCCAAGTTCACAGCAACTGTGACCACTTTCTGCTGAGGCCCCACCGCCAGAACTGAAACCAGTTGCATGGGGTGATCGGTGGATTTGAGCCCAACCCATCCTCTGCGCTTTATCCAGGTCACGCACCAAGGCATCAGCACGATGAGGCCCAACAACGCAAGTGCAGGCCAAGCGTCGGCAGCTGTGACCATCAGCCTTTGCTCAGTCGGCGCAGGCGCTCGGAAGGCGTGACGATGTCAGTCAATCGAATGCCGAACTTGTCGTTGACCACCACCACTTCGCCTTGGGCTATCAGGTAGCCATTCACCAGGACATCCATGGGCTCCCCTGCCAGGGCATCGAGTTCCACAACGGATCCTTGGCCGAGCTGCAGTATGTACTTGATCGGGACTTTGGTGCGTCCGAGCTCTACAGACAGTTGCACAGGGATGTCCAGCACCATGTTGATGTCATGGGTGGTACCGCCCTTGTTCATGGGGGCAAATGAATCCGTGCCGGCGTCAAAAGCGGGTGCACCATTGCTTACCGCGTCCTTGTGGCTTTGTTCTTCCAATGCCTGAGCCCAGTCGTCGGCCATGGAGTCTTCAGCGCTGGGGTCCATGGGGGTATCAGTGGTCATAACTATCTCCGATCCAGCTTTGCGTAGCAGAACGCAAGGTTCGCTCGATTTTCAAGGCGTATTTGCCTTTGTGGGTGCCGTACTGGCATTCAAAAACGGGGACCCCATCCACTTTGGCCTCGATGATGGGCTTGCGGTCCAGTTCGATGAAATCACCTACCTTCATGGCCAGCAATTGCTCCACGGTGGCATCGGCTTTGGCCAACTCTGCCACCAGATTGACCTCGGCTGCTTGAATTTCGTGTCCCAACACCCTCACCCAACGGCGATCCACTTCAATGGCATCCCCTTGTACAGCGGAGTAAAGCACATCGCGAATGGGCTCCAGTGTGGAATAGGGAATACAAACGTGAAGCGATCCGGTCAGGTCACCAATCTCCAATGTGAAGCTGGTGGCCACGACAATCTCACTGGGCGTTGCGATGGTCGCAAACTGAGGTTGCATCTCAGAGCGCTGATACACCAGTTCCAGTGGATAAACGCCTTTCCAAGCCTTGGCGTACTCCTCCGAAATCACGTCCACCAGTCGGTTGATCACACGTTGCTCCGTGGGGGAGAAGTCCCTGCCTTCAATGCGCGTGTGAAACTTGCCAGACCCGCCAAACAAGCTGTCGATCACCCCGAAGAGCAGTGTGGGTTCACAAACCACCAACCCGTTGCCACGCAATGGCCTGACCGCCATGATGTTGAAATTGGTGGGCACCACCAATTCACGCAGAAAGGCGCTGTATTTCTGGACTGCGACAGCACCCACAGACACTTCCGGGCTTCGTCGGATGAAGTTGAACAAGCCTACGCGCAGATTCCGGGCAAACCGCTCGTTGACGATCTCCATCGTGGGCATCCGTCCCCTGACGATGCGCTCCTGGCTCGACAGGTTGTAAGGCCGAATACCGTCGGTGGGTTCGTCGTCTTTGGTGAGCTTCTGGCTTTCGCCGGTAACGCCTTCCAACAGGGCATCGATTTCTTCCTGCGACAGATAAGAGTCACTCATGGTGCGCTCTCCCGTGTGTCACTGAACAATGAAGCTTGAGAAAAGCACTGCCTGGACCGGTGTATAGGCGGGGGGGCGTTTCTTCTTCTTGGCGGCCTTGGCTGGATCGGCTTCTTCTTCGTCATCGTCACCAATGTCAAATCCCAGTTGGGCTGACACCTCCCGGATGATGGCGCGGGTCAATTTTTCTTTCCCTTCAATACCCAAAAGCTCATCCGCTGTTCGCTGGGAAATTGTCATCAGAACGGCATTTCGAATCGCCGGCATGTAAAGTTTCACTTCATCGGCCGTTTTCGCGTCTTCCAACTTGAGTGTGATGCCCACTTGCGCAAACCGGCCCCCCCCAGGGTCGGCCAAATTCACGACCATGTTTTCAATGGGCAGGAAGGTGGGAGGCGCTTTGGGGTCTGGGGCTTTGCGTGGCGCTGGAGCCGGTTTGGCATGGGCTGTCTGCTCGCCGTCTGCGCTTTCTTCTTCTGTGTGCCCCTTTTTCAACAGAAAAAAGGCTGCGCCACCACCCACCAGCGCCAACACGACGACGCCGATGATGATGAACAGCATTTTTTTGCTTTTGGGCTTTTCAGCGACTGCGGCGCCTTCAGCGGCAGGTTTTGCGGACATGATCGTTTCCCATTGATCCGGTGGAGCTGGTAAGGCAGGCCTCCGAAAACTGACTGTGACTGCCGATTATTCGCCTGCTGACGCTTTGCAAAGTGTCTATTAGAGGGGTGAATTCGGCGTGTATGCGAAAAGCACGGCTTTCAGGCGTAGAAATCGAGTTTAGTCGCGGTCATGATTTGCGGTGAGCGCAGGCCTTGTGGTCGGTTGATGTCTGTGCCGGTCATCGATTGACGCTGATTTCTCCGTGTCAGTTCCACCGTTGGGGTTGTGTCCCGATCATCTTGCTGGGAGCTGCTGTGGTTCCTGCCTTGACCCACGGAGACACTGCCGAGAGAGATGCCTTGTGCTTCCAACAAGTGTTGCAGCGATTCCTGTGCACCGTTTGCCAGCATTTCGCGCACGCCTGCCTCATCTGTTTCGAATGCCACATTCAGCTCTCCATCTGAAAAGCTGAGAGAAACTTCCAAAGGGGCCCCTTCTTCGTTGCTGACGGTGAAGTTGGCTTTCTGGACATTTTGAGTCGCCCAGTAGGTGATCTGCGAATTCACCTCGTCCATTTGATCCTGAAAAGGCGGGGCGGAGGGAGTCGCTGAAGGCGTGTCTGGGGGGGGTGAACCGTTCACTGCCGTCTGGGTATCGGCTGTGGGTAGCCACAACCCCAAGGCGGCTGGAGTGTCTGGGGTTGGGGTCACGGGTTCAGCCTCTCGTGCGCTGGGGGGCGCGCTTGGGAGAGGCTGCACGGCCTCTGGCCCTTCTCTTCGGGCTGCCAATTCCCATGTGGAGCGCCCATGGGCTGTCAACCCCCTGGCTTGTCCCGGCGTGCTCGTCAAGACGCCTGATGGGGTGAGAAAGCCGGATTCACTGTTTGCCAGCACTACCCCGCGCGCTGCATCGAACGCACCAGCACCGATGGTGGCCTTTGTGTTTCGGTCAACCATTGCCGCCGCTGGAGCGGGTTGTCGGCTCCATTCAAAGCCCGTGTGCGTGGCTGTTGCCCGTTGTGGGGTCACCGTACCATCCACTTGGGGCGTATCCGAGCGTTCAAGCCTTTCCGGTGTGGCCATTGAGGCGATTGGGCTTGACCCCGTTTCGGGCGACCGGGATGTCACCGTGGGAGGGGGCGTGGCTGGACTGCGTTCGGTCGCCGGTGACTGAACCATTGCAGAGGTCGCAGTGGGCGTCAGATCGGGCGTTTTGGCCACAGGCGGTGTGGCGTTCCTTCCCGCTTCGGGGGCCGCATCGCGGGTTTCGTTGGGATGTGCGGGAGACTGTGTGGGAGCGTACCCATTCCCGACTGGCAGACCGGTTGCCAGGCCGGAGGGGAGGGTGATCGCTTCCCGAGCGGGAGTCGATGCCGTCTTGCTGGGCTCAATTGCCGGTGATCCGGTGGCCACAGCTGGCTGGCTGGGCGGGTGTTTGCGCCAATCGGAGGGTGTTTTCGCACCCGCTGCGGCCTTATCGGCGGTCGCCATTTCCACCGTGGATTTCCGCTCTCCTCCCATGGGGGCCTTCGCGGCCGACGCAGGTCCCATTGCTGGTGCCCCCGCCGAATCACCGCCTTCACCCACAGGCGGTGTCATCGCAAGCGGCATCCATTCTGCGCCCGATAGGGGCGTGGCCGTGCGTTTCTGACTTGCTCTCGTGTTTGGGGCTTCTGTCGTTCTGCTGACCGTGGCGGCAGGAGCGGTGGGGGGCAGCCCCCGCCAGTCCATGAACGCCTGGATGGCGGTCTGTGCCGTGTCTGTGCCCGAGGGTTCGTCTTTCTGGGACGGGCCATCGCTGTCGGGTTCACGGCTGGAGTCCAAGCGTGCCTCCTCGGTGCCCGCGAGCGCGATTTCATCGGCTTGAAGCAGCAGGGCCGCGAAATGACCTACAGGCCCACCGGATGGTCCGCTGGGCTTGGCCATTCCAGACCGGCCCAATGCAGTGCTTCTGTCGCTTGTGGCGTGGGCAACCGTGGCGGGGCTCATGATCGGTTCTCCGTGGCGGTCTGTCGGCGCTGGTGGGCGAGCATCGACATGGCCATTTCGTCGTTCAATTTTTGATCATATTTTTTAGACTTTATCGCAATATCGGCAAGCGATATTTGCTCTACTTTTTGTATTTTTGCCAAAGCCTGTTCCGCAGACTGCAGGTTCTGCAAGGCTCGGTTGACTTGGTTTTGACGCTGTGTCAACACATTGTTCTGGAAGTCGATGGCGGCCTGAATTTTTGACATGAATTGGCGCTGGTGCTGCATCAGAACCACTGTCACCCCCTGCGAGGCCCGTTGCGTCCATTTGGCCTCACCGTCCTCCACGTATTGGGTGAGTTGCCGCATTTGAGCCTGCGCAGTGGCCAGTTGTTGACGTGCCTCCGCCAAGGCCGCACCGGCGTCGTCCCGCCGTGTGGTGGCCAAGTCAATCACCGTGCGGAGGCTTTTCAGGTTAACGGCCATTGAGCAGGCTTCCCATTTGCGTCACGCAAGGACCGAGTGGGGCGGCTTCTTGCATTTCTTGCTCCAGAAACGTTTGCATGGCAGGGAACAACGCAATCGCCTTGTCGGTTTCTGCATCGCTGCCGGTCACGTACACACCCAGTTGTATCAGGTCCTTGGTTTTTTGATGCTTCGAATAAAGGGCTTTAAACCGCCGAGACAAATCCCAATGCTGTTGGGTGACCACGTTGTGCATGACCCGCGAAGCGGACTGCTCCACATCGATGGCCGGATAGTGCCCAGATTCGGCCAGGCTGCGCGACAGCACGATGTGTCCGTCCAGAATGGCGCGGGCTGCGTCGGCAATCGGGTCCTGCTGGTCATCACCCTCTGACAGCACGGTATAGAACGCCGTGATGGAGCCCACGCCGTTGAGCCCGTTGCCGCTTCGCTCCACCAGCCCCGGCAACTTGGCGAAGCAAGAGGGTGGGTAGCCTTTGGTGGCGGGCGGTTCACCGATGGCCAAGGCAATTTCCCGTTGGGCCATGGCGTAACGGGTCAGAGAGTCCATGAGCAGCAGCACGTGTTGCCCTTGGTCTCGGAAATGTTCGGCCACCGATGTGGCATAGGCCGCACCCTGCATGCGGACCAGCGGGGGCGCATCGGCCGGCGCGGCCACCACCACGGAACGTTGGCGACCGTCTTCTCCCAGGATGTCTTCGATGAATTCTTTGACCTCCCGGCCCCGTTCACCGATCAGTCCCACCACAATCACGTCGGCCTGTGTGTAGCGGGCCATCATGCCGAGCAGCACACTTTTGCCGACGCCTGAGCCCGCAAACAGGCCGATGCGCTGGCCACGGCCCACGGTCAGCAGGCTGTTGATGCAGCGAATACCGGTGTCCAGGGGAACGCGTATGGGTTCGCGCTCCATGGCGTTCAAAGGTTGACGGTCCAGCGGCTCCACGTCCACGCGTGTCAACGGTCCCAGGCCATCCATCGGTTTGCCATGGGCATCGACGACGCGTCCCAGAAGACCCGGGCCGAGGGGCAGGCGGAGCACTCCCTTGTCGTTGGGGTTCACGGGTTTGCCGGGTTGTCCCAAGCGAGGCACCGGCCGGTAGGGCGGGGCTGGGGTGACGGTGGCACCCGCAGTGAGCCCATGCACATCGCCCGCGGGCATGAGGTAAGCGCGGCTGCCAGAAAAGCCCACGACTTCGGCCAGCACCTGCTCACCGCCGCCCGCATCGATCAGACACTGGGCCCCCACGGGTGCCCGGATGCCAGAGGCCTCCAGCACCAAGCCTGCCAGCCGGGTGAGCTGTCCCTTGACTTCCAGGGGGGCTGGCAGTTGGCAGCGTTGACGGGCTTCATTCAGAAAATCAGCCCATTGACGGGTGACGTCAGGCAGATGCGTCATCGGTAGCGGTCCACTCACGGGTCAGGCCCAAGTTGGCAATGGCGCGTTGCCAGCGCTTTTCCAGGGTGGCGTCCACACCGGCACCGGAGGCTTCTACCCGACAACCGCCCGGCGTGATGGATGGGTCTGGCACAAACCGAGGGGCATCCGGGGCTGGGGCTTGAGTCCAGCCAGACTCCAGTGCAGCAAAGTCATCGGGATGCAGGCGAACCGTTGCGGGCAACGAATCGGAGACCAAGGCATTGACGGCGTCGTTCACGATCGGTTCAATGGATTTGGGGTCCAGAACCAGTTCACGTCGTACCACTTGGCGGGCCAGTTCACAGGCCATGTCCAGCACGCTTTGTGCCAGTTGGTTTTGGAGTTGGGCCAATTGCGCTTGCATTTCTGCCAACACGCCATCGAATCTGCGGGTCAGGGATTCAATGGCGAGTCGGGTGGGCTCTTCCAGCGCGGTTCGGGTTTCTTCGCACCCGGCGGCGTGGCCTTGGGCAAAACCCTCTTCGAGAGACTGGCGGCGCAGTGCTTCCATGTCCGCTGCAATGGCCTCGGGGGACGGCCCTTTGTCTTCTTCTTGTTTTTCTTCTACCGGCAGATCTTCCGGATGGGGGGTCCCGTCAACGTTGTCAAAACGCCAAGTGGAAACCGCCTGAATTTCCTCTTTGGGAATGAAGCGGGCGTAAGGCGAGGAGGACTTAGACGAAGGCATCGTCTCCGCCTCCGCCCAGCACAATCTGGCCTTCGTCGGTCAAACGACGGACCACCTTCAGAATTTCTTTCTGTTGTGACTCCACCTCTGACAACCGCACTGGCCCACGGGACTCCAGGTCCTCTCGCATGCTGTCGGCCGCACGCGTCGACATGTTGGCCAGCACTTTTTCGCGCAGCTCTTGTGATGCCCCTTTGAGCGAGATGACCAAGGTTTCGGATGCCACTTCCTTGAGCACCATTTGAATGGACTTGTCGTCGAGCTTGAGCAGGTCTTCAAACGTGAACATCTTGTCCATGATCTTCTGGGCGAGATCCGGGTCGTGCTCACGAATGGATTCGATGACGCCTGTTTCGACCGCAGTGCCCATCAGGTTGATGATCTCTGCGGCAGTCTTCACGCCGCCCAGTGATGTTTTCCGGATCTTGTCTCCACCCGCCAATACTTTGTACAGCACTTCGTTGAGATCTTTCAGCGCCAGAGGCTGAATGCCTTCCAGCGTGGCGATCCGAAGCATGACCTCGTTGCGGGTGCGCTCCGTGAAATGTTTGAGCACACCGGCCGTCTGGTCGAAATCCAAGTGAACCAGAATAGCGGCCAGAATTTGGGGGTGTTCGTTGCGCAGCAGCTCGGCCACGGACAATGGGTCCATCCATTTCAGGCTCTCAATGCCCGAAACATCGCCCCCTTGCAATATCCGGTCAATGAGCAGCCCAGCTTTGTCGTCGCCCAGGGCCCGTTTCAGCACCGCACGCACGTAGTTGTCCGTGTCGGTGACGAGCAAGCTCTGGGATTTGGCCTCGCCGGTGAATTTCTGGAGCACTTGCTCCACTTTTTCGTGCGTCACCCCTCTGGTGCGCGCAATGGTTTCACCCAGCTTCTGAACCTCTTTGGGCGACAAATGTTTGAAGACCTCGGCGGCTTCTTCTTCGCCCAGCGACATCAAAAATATGGCCGCATCTTGAACGCCATCGTCTTCCATGGTGTATTCCTGTGGTGGGGTGGTCAGGACGGTGCTTCACCGTTGACCCAGGCTTTGACGATGTTGGCCACTGCCACTGGGTTCTCGCGGGCCAGCCGTTTGGCGTCTTCCAGTTGCAACTCATATTCGGTTGGCATATGGGCGGCATCGGGAGCTGCCAATCCTGGCAGCAAGCCGGGACGGTCGGGGTCTCCATCCACAAGGGCTTCGAGCTGAGGCACATCGGCTGCACTGGTGGCCGATTCCGCTTCCGCAGGTGGCTCAGGCCGCATCATTTTCAGACTGGGTCGCACGAATCCTAGCAGCACCACCAAGCCAAGTACAACCATTGCAACGGGCCAGGCCAGAGAACGCGCCAGTTCGATGTTGTCGGGTTGTTGCCAAATGGGAAGTTCAACGGTCTCGACTTTCGCCACATTGAACGGTGCGTTCATCAGGTTCACGGAATCGCCTCGGTCTTTGTTGAAACCGATGGCTTCGCGCACCAATGCCGTCATTTGCTCCACTTGCTCGGCAGGCAATGGCTGGGCCACTTCTTTGCCGGTTTTCGGGTCCATCACCATCCGGTGGTTGATCACGACGGCGGCTGTCAGCCGTTTGATGTTGCCGGTGGAACCCCGCACCACCCGCACGGTTTTGTCGACTTCGTAATTCACCACCGATTCTCTGCGCATGGAATTGCTGGCCGTGCTGCCAGCCGAGCCATTGGGGCCGGTGACCCCAGGCGTGGTGGGCTGCCCGTTGATGGGGGCTGCGGGTGCGCCCGGCGGAATGTTGGACACGGCACCTGGCACCCCTGGAGCGAGCGCATTGCTGTCCGTGTTGTTTTCAACGGTCTGCTGGCTGCGCACGGCACTGGGTGCACCTCCCTGATTGGGACCGTGGGTTTCGGAGGTTTGCTCCTGTTGAGAGAAGTCGACGTCTGCCGTGACCTGAGCACGGACGTTGTCCCGACCCAACAGGGGTTCAAGGATGTCCATCACCCGTTTGGTGTAGTTCTGCTCCATTTGCTGCACGTACTGCAGTTGCTGGGTGTCAATCCCTTGGGCTTGTCCTTCCGGGGGATTGGACAGAAGATTGCCTGCGTCATCCACCACGCTGACCGCTTTGGTGTTCATTTCTGGCACGCTGGATGCCACCAAATGCACGATGCCGGCCACCTGCGCTTTGTCCAGCGAACGGCCCGGGTGCAAGGTCACCAAAACCGAGGCTGACGGTTTTTGCTGCTCTCTGAAAAAACCGTTCTGATTGGGCAGCGCCAGATGGATGCGCGCCGATTGGACGGCTGCAATCGATTGAATCGAGCGTGTCAGCTCGCCTTCCAGGCCCCGCTGGAATGTCAGGCGCTCTTGGAACTGGGTCATGCCAAACCGATTGGCTTCCATGTTGTCAAAGCCAGCCACCGCCCCTTTGGGCAAACCTTGCTGGGCCAAGCGCAGACGGGTGTCATGCACCTTGTCTGCCGGAACCATGATGGCCGCTCCGCCTTCGGTGTATTTGTAGGGAACGTTCATCGTGGCCAGTTGCGCCACGATGGCTCCGCCGTCTTTGTCGTTGACGTTGGCGAACAGGACGCGCCAGTCAGGTTGACGTCCCATGAACACCGCTGCGATGGCAATCGCCAGCAACGCCACCACGCCAGCCAGGACCCGTGCCTTTTGTCCCCCGCTCAGGCGTGAGAACCCTTCAGCCAATGGGTTGCGTGCGGGGACTGGGGCTGGCGGCTCCACATCAATTTCTGCGACGGCGGTGCTCATGGTGTCAGTGCTTCAGATGGTCGAGGACAAGTCCCCTGATGCGTTGCATTGTCTGCAGGCATCGTCTCCGCTAAAGCCCGAAAAGCGGGGTTTTGACCGGCTTCATTGCATTCAAGTTGGATCGATCACAGCCGTACGATCACCGCCCAACCCCCTCAATGTGGCCGGAGACTTTTCATGAACATGCGCATCAACTCTCTGCAAAGCCAGGCGCTGGCCCAGTTGGCTGCCCAGCGCTTGCTCAATCCGGGCATTGCAGCGGCAGGCCAGCAGCCGAAGGTCGTCAGCCAGGCTGGGCTGACCCAGCCCAACGTCAACAAAACGGAAGCCAGTTTTTCCACGGCTTTCAAAGAGGCTTTGACCGCCGTGAGCGCGGCCCAGCACCAAGTGACAGGATTGCAGAACAAGGTTCAGACGGGTGCTCCCGATGCCAGCCTGGAAGAAACCATGGTGGCCATGCAAAAAGCCCAGATCGGTTTCCAGACCGCACTCAATGTGCGCAACCGGATGGTGCAGGCCTACTCCGATATCATGAACATGCAGGTTTGATGTGTTTTTGCCTCGTAACGCTTTATTTTTAAGCGATTATTGCTATGATTTTTGATATTTTTTATGGGTTGTCACTGGGCAGACTCAGTGCAGCAATGAGGGACGACCGCTGCCGATCATGTGGTCGATGTCGGCGAGCCAAGGTTCGGCCAAGTTTCGAATTTCTGCGTCATACCGCAGGATGCTGAGCATGATGCGTTGTTTCTCCGCACGCTCTTTGGGGCCCAGATTTTGCGAACGGGACTCGGCACGCAACTGTTCGATCAGCACGGCACAAGCGCCCTCAAGGCGGACCACTTGGTCCCAGTCTTCCATCTGGGCCGCCTCCAGCATCTGGCGGCTGGCTCCTTCAATGGCTTTGTAATAGTCCAGCAGGGTTTGGAGTGCCATGCTCATGTTGTCGTTTGCGGGCGCGGTGTAATAGTTTGTGATCATGATGTGCCTCACAGGGTATTGTTGGTGTTCATGCTTTTCCACGTCTCTGCCACGGGGCCTATCAGGCCCACCACCTCGTCTATCAGACTTGCATCGTTTTTCAGGTGCGCCTGCATCAGGCTTGCCACGCAGTAGTCGTAGAGCATTGACAGGTTGTTGGTCAGATCGCCCCCTTTGGGATCGAGAGACCCTTTCAGGCCTTCCGTGATGATCCGGGTGGCTTTGCTGATAGCTTGGCTTTTTGCCGGAATGTTGCCTGAGTCCATGTGAGCTTTGGCGGCAGACAAGGTGGTCAGCAAACCTTCAAACAGCAGCGTGATCAATTCGTGCGGGGAAGCACTTTCCACTCTGCTTTCGACACCCACTCTTTTGTAGGTGGATGCCATGCGTTGGGACGTGGACATGTACATGATGAGGAAAGTTCGTTTTACTGAGTCTATATCGACATCGGCTCATCTGACTGAAGGACAGATTGCCTGCAAAACGACCGGAAAAGGGGGGTAACAATGCCTGATTTCTTTTCAGGGCACATAGTTGGCAAGCAGGGATTGCGTGCGTGAGTCGGACCGTGGCGAAGACGTCGCCGCCGTTGGGCCGATCAGGCGAACGTCAGGGTGATGGGCCCGTAGGGCTTCAGCCTGTGTTTCGTCGATGACCAAGGCCCGGTGCGCCATGCGCAGAGCGCGGAGATGGTGATGCAGCCAGTTGAACAGACGCCAGAATTCCCCATCGGCAGCGTTTTCCGTCACAGGGCCGACGCAACAGATTCTTCCTATCGTCGGGCAAAGCCGAGTCAGCAACTGAAGGGCTATTGCCAGTACCCCATCGGGGTTGTGTTGGCCGAAATACACAGCATCGGGCCCTGCTCTCACGATTTCCAACACCAGCACTTCGGCCGAGTCAGAGGGTGAAACCGTCCACAGAGTCGTTGATGCCTCGCCGGATTCCGCCATCTGTGCCAGAGCTGGCAAGTGCGCGGCCGGGAACCGTGCGTGTTCCTCTTGCAGCAACAGGAACCGCTTGGTGTTGGGCGCCAAATCAAGCCATGGTGTGGTTCTCTGAGCATCAACCAGTGTGGGCTTTTTCAGACTCAACCTGGGGTTGTAAAAGCCGTTGCTGGAGAGCCAAGATAGGTTTTGGGCCATGAACATTTGCGCTGCAGTGGCATCGCGGGGAAGCGGAGCGGCATGTATTCCGCACACCACTTCAGGTTTCCAAACCATGGTTTGGCCAGACATTGTGAGTTGCCGGGACAGTGCCAGGGGCCAAAAGTCCAGGGCAGATCCGGATATCTGCTGCAATGCCTGCTGGAGGGTGCTGGTCTGGATCAATACGCCGTCGCCATTCAGACTGGCCAATGTGCGTTGTTGGGTGGGGGTGTTGTCAACAGTTTCGGGTGAGAGCGCCAAGCGTTCCCATGTCAGACCGGGTGCAAAGCCTGGACTGAGCATTTGCTTTGTCGCCATGTCCCATAGCCCCGGCTGAACGGCGGCCACCCCTGGCCATTTCAGCCATGCGGCCAAATGAAGCAGCCCATCTGTTTGCAGGGGCACCGTGCTTGGCCCGAAGATCCAAGCCAGCGGTGTTGGGATCTGCATGCAGAGTTCTGCCAGCGCCTCGCCCTCACCCAATCCTGGGAGATCGACGGTCGACGTCGGCAGCGTGTGACCCGTCGATACCGCCGTCTTGAGCAGTTGAGCATCTGTTGGCGAGGCCATCCTGTTGGCAATCAGGCAGGTCTGAAGTCCGTGGGCTCCGGCCATGGTCAAAAGATGTCGCCATTGAGCCAAGGTGGCTTCCAGCGTGTCAGCCCCAAGCATGACTGCTGTGACAGCCTGTGGCGCGTGGGTGGGGATGGGCTGGACCAGGCGCAGGTGCTGCGCCTCCCGTGGCTGGACGTCGGCATTGATGCCGACCCGATGCAATTGATCGATGACCGCTTGCAGTTCGCTGTCGTATGAAGGTGCTTGTGCTTTCTCTGGGAGATGCGCCCAGATGCCGTTGACGTGGCCAATCGCATGGGTGTGACCCGTGGCCAGCAACTGAAGGGCCAGTGCATATGCTGGGGAGTGATCGGCCGCCTCGGCCTGGATGCCTGTGGGGTACGCAGATTTGCGTATCAAAGCCAATCCATCCAAAAACGACGTGCCACAGAGGGTGATGAAGTCCGGGGCGGGCTTCAGTCTGGCGCGATAGCATCTCCCGTCATGGGACTGGATGTCGTCGTCACCGTACACCAACTGCCACGAAGGATGGCCCTGCGCTGCATCCAAAAAGGCCTGCAGACTCAACGTGTCAAGCTTGGTTCCGGGTGCCAGAAAGCCCAGCCACTCACCGCCAGAGACTTTTGCCATCTCATGAAGGATCAGGTTTAACTGGGATACATCTCGGGCTTGTAGCCATTGGATTCGATGCCGATTCTGGACATCGGCCGGAGCGGGCTCGGTGGAGGCAACCGTCAACATCCAGTTTTCAAAAACCTGGGCGTGCAGCGAGGTGACGGTTTGCACGAACGCATCCAGCTCACCCGGGCGAACCGGCATCAGCAGGTGGGCAGAGGTGGCCGCTGTCCAGTTCTGTACCATCCGCGTCGCCAAGTATTGAGCCTGTGGTTCGCCTGGGGCATTGAGTTCATACCAAGCCCGGTAAGCAGGTTCATCCGGTGGCGTGTCGTCGATGACGGGTGTTGGCGAGGCTTGCGCCGCCTGGGTTGCCAGAGTCTGGGTGTCAAAGACCCATTGATCAAGCCCAACCCAGAATTGGCTCTCCAAGGCTTCATAGCCAGCGCTCAGTCCGGACAGTTCCGCCCGCGCTGCTTCAATGGCTTGCGGCTCAGTTGAAAAGCTGATGCCTTTGGCAAGGCCCAGACCAGACCCAAAAAAACAGTCTTGGGTGTACAAATGGCTGGGCAACTGAACAACGGGGCAGCCGCACAACCGTGCCTCCATGGAAATGGCTGTGTTCTCAAAACAATACACCCCTTCGCTTCGACGGAACAGCGCAGCCATCTCTTCGCGTGTGCTGGGCCAATCCCGAGTGATAACCGTACAGTCGGAGAGTAACTCCGGGTGTTCTTTCAGCCCTTGCACATGTCGGCCAGCATATATGCACCAACCTTGACGACAGTTGTCCTGCGGATTGTTCCTGTTGTGGAAGATCGATGTGTCAATAGATGGAAGGTGCAGAACTCCCCAGGGAGGAAAGGGCGTTTCTCCTAGCAGTTCCGGTTCATAAACGAACAAGAGGTCTGTGGGCTTGTAATGCGGCTTGTCGCCCAGCAAGCCTGGTTTGTTGAGGATGTAGCGGGTCACCACGCGGCAATGCAGGGGATTCCGCCCTACGACTTCAGGGTAAACCGCAATGGGTATACGTCCTTGGTCGAGATGTTGTTGCCGTATTTCTGCAGTCAGTATTGGTGTGTCAAGGAAAGGGTTTGTCAGACCTGTGGATATCCAAGCCTCCTGCCCACACATGCGCAGCGCAGCACAAAACTGATGCATGACGCGGATACCCGCAGATGACCGCTGATAGTCTGGTGCCACCACATAGTAGGGGTGGTTTGATTTGCCGTACAGCTGTCTCAACCCCAGCCCTGACGGAGCCCCGTGGGTCATTTGTCACCCAAGACGGTCAGTCCGCTCCACCAATACTCAGCGGTCAGTTCCAAGTGGGCCCGCCGGTTGAACGTCAGGTTTAGTCCATACGGCTCAAAGTGGTAACCGATGCCCGGGATTTCACCGATCAGACCGCTCAACCACAAAAGGGGAGGGTATCCGGTTGTTCGGATCAACAGGTCTGGGGCCGCCACCAACGCTGCTGCAGTATCGATACCTCCCGACAAGTGAACATCAGCAGGGAATGCTGAGACTACCTCCCGCGCAGCAGGGACCGAGTACTCTGTCAGGCATGGGAAATAGAGCCCCACCATCTCTTTGAGAGTGGTTGCGTTTATCACCTCTTGGTGTCTGCTGTCTGATGCGGCAGACAGTTTCCCTGTGAGGCTGTGAGAAACGTGGTTGACAAATCGACCGCCTGGCTGTGCCGCCTCAAAAGCTTGGCCCACTGCTGGCAGGTAGTGCTGTTCCAGCATGCTGCCAAGATCCTGTTTCGGGAGGCGGGGCAGAATGAACGGAACATATGCGCCGCTCAGGAGGGGGGCCAATGTTGCATCGTTGCGGATACGCGCTTTGATTTGTTCAACTTGCTCAACAAAAGCAGCCACCGTCCAGGCGGTGCTGATCCCCAGATGGTTCTGGAGCCGATTCAAGATGGCTTCGGGAGGCCAGTTCCGTTGCTCAATCTGGAAATAACGGCGGCTGGTGGGATGGGCGGGGGCTTTCAAGCCAGATGGCTGAACACGCCCATGGACATCAATCTGCAGGGTGGTTTCGACTGGGGTCATGCGATGTCTGTCAGTGAATCGTTGTCCGAAAAACCTTGGCCCCAGGGGAGCGGCAAATGCTTGACGCCTTTGGTCCGTTCGGTGTGTATCTTGATGAACTGAGGGTCTTCTCCGATGAGGCAGTCTGGCCGGTGCGGACCCAGCCAAGGGTTACGCATGCCGCGAGCCAGAATGTCCTTCAGCGAGGTTTGGCGCAAGTTGCCCAGCGAGAAATCGATGTAGGGGCAAGGCGTGACTTCGGCCGTGGATGTCACCGTGATGATGCCTTTCACAGTGATGCACCCCTTGAATGATCCGTACGAGGGCGTCATGTGGGTGAAAACGGGGTATTCCTTTTCCAACTCACGCACTGCATCAGCGTCATCTTTGTCAATGACAAATTCTGGATGGTCTGTGCAAGAGCCTGTGGGTTTGGCATAAGACACGTATAGGCCCACGCCCTTGCGCTTGGCGAACTCACACATGGCCAGAAACTCAGGGCTCCGGCCTCTGCCTTTGACCAAAACAGTGGATAAAAGCAAATTCAGGCCAGCTTCCAGCGACGCATCAATGGCTCGCATGACCCGCTTGTACGAACCCGGCTTGTTGCGAAACGCATCGTGTTCCTCTGGCACCATGCTGTCCAAAGACAGTTGAACCTTTTCCACTCCGATCGACTTGATATGACGGGCGCGAGCTGAGTCCAGGAACCAGCCGTTGGTGTCTGTGATCACATAGTGTTTTTCCGGGTCGATTGCCTCGACGACAGCATCGAAGTCTTTCATGACCAGGGGTTCTCCACCGGTGATCACAAAGCGGGCCAAGCCCAAATCATCCGCTTCCTTGGACAGGCGGCGGATGTCGGCAAGATCGATTTTTTGTCGCTCGTCCTTGATCTGAAACACCTTCTTGAGGTGGCGGTCCATGTAGTACTCGGCGGAACAGTGGGTGCACTGAAAGTTGCAGAGGTAACTTTTTTCCAACCGAATGATGGGGCTGATTTCACCCCTCTCTTCCATTTCCGCAATGCGCGCCAGTTTGGCCGCCACATGAGGTTTTCTTGCGGCCAGGTCATTTCGTTTTGCTGATTCGGCCGCTGTCAACCCTGTGGAGAGGGTGGATATGTCATTCATCAGGTGGGTCCACTTGTAAAGGAGGTCCGTGGCAAAGATGTGGCGGCAGCTCGCGCCGCCAAGTCCGCACTGTGCCTCAGGGGAAACAGATTGATATTCAGAAAAAACACGCTGGAGGCGATCTTCTCAAGCGATTGAACTTGTTCAGCGCAAATGCCCCCATGTTCTCACTGCATTTGCCGTGGTCTGAATGGATTGTTCAAGAGGCGTCCAAAGTGTCAAACCCAGTTCGCTGCGGGCCCGACAGATGCTCGGTACATAACAACTCTGATGAGACAAGGTTACATCAGAACGGGTTGCCTCTACAGGCACATCTGGTGCAACCACCCTGGCAACGGTATGGGCAAGTTCTTGAATGGTCACCGCTTTGTCCGATCCCACGTTGTATGCACGGCCATTTGCGCCAGACAGCAACAGGGTCAGAAGCCATATGACCAAATCCCCCACATACATGTAAGAGCGTACCGCCTGTCCGCTCCCCTTGATCACAATGGATTGTCCGGCAAGTGCATCGCGGATGAAGTTGCCTATGGCGTAGTGCAGGTCAAGGGGAAGACCCGGTCCGACGAATGAAAAACAACGAGCCACCGAAAATGACAAACCGTAACGGTTGGCATAGGCGTGACACAGAAATTCGGCAGCCCGTTTGGCTTGTCCGATGGCACTGTCCAGTTCATTGACCGTTGGTGCCAGCAAATGGTCCTCACGTAGCAGATGCTCATTTTTTTCAACCGGACCATAGAACGAACCCGAGCTCACCAATAGCAGTCTGGACGATGCATGGGCTGCAGCCAAGTCCAAAACGGCTCGGGTGCCTTCCAGGGTTGTGTCGAATTTGGTGAGGGGGTCTTCTTGGCGGTAAAACGTGGCTGCGGCCGATGTGGCTGCTGCGTGAACAATGTGGGTGAACTGTCCTCGAATGCTTCGGACTGTGCGGATGTCCCCTGTGTGAACTTTCAGACGCCGGGTATCAGCCAACGCCCAAAGCCCTTGAGTCAGGCGACCAGGGTCACGTGTCAAGATCTCAACTTGGCAGCGAATGCCCAACATCTCCTCTGCTTTCAGGACGGAGCTGACCAGCCACGTGCCGAAGAAGCCCGTGGCCCCAGTCACCAGCAAAGACGTTTGGTCCAACCTCTTGAACAGATCTTTGTGGCGATCGACCAGTCCAGTCAGTTCGCTATGGAATGGATGGGTATCGTGCGAGGGGTGGGCTGACATGACGAATCTGTTTCTGTCGAGAGTGAAAAATCCCCGTTCAGAATTGCTTGCAGCAGACCCTGGTCGGGCTCTGACCATTCGGCAGGGTTGATGCCCTCCAGTCCGAAGATGTAAGCCCAGCGGCCCCAGAAAGGCTGCTGAACCAGTTCCAAGTATTGCTGGCGATGGTGATCGGCCTGTACCGCGTCCCCCATGCCTGCCAAGGCCTTTGCCAAGTAGTAGTGGGCAAAGGCATGGTCGGATTTGATTCGCAGCACGTTGCGGAAGCCTTTGGCCGCCCACTCCCAGTTTTGGCACCGCAAATCACTGTTGTGGACAAAGTTCAGGTCCAGGTTCATGAAGTACTGGTACTCCTGAATGAACTCGGCCGAAAAGTCTTCGGTATTGAGCACAGCCGTTCGGTAGTCGGAGCCGATCACCTGGTTGCCGATGTAGCCTTTGCTGACCGAGATTTCATGCATTTCACTGCCCACAATGGGGCTGGCGCACGCGATGTTGAACCAGTTGGAGGGCACGGACTTCAATGCAGACCGGGCCTCTTCCAGATCGAACTTGGTTTCGCCTGGCATGCCGATGAGGATGTTGGTGTTGGTGTAGATGCCCAGGTCGCGGCAGTCGGCTGCCACCTGTCGAGAGATCCGCATCTTCAGCGGCTTTTTCATCTGGTGTTTCAGCACCTTTTCGGAGCCGCTTTCCACCGGCAACACCAAGTGTCGCACCCCGGCAGCATGAAAAGCTTCCAACATTTGACGGTTCAGTGCGTAAAGCGTCAGGCCGTTCTGGTAAACCGATTGCAGGTTCAGCCCCTTCAAGATGTCCAGGATGCGGTACACCCGGTCCGAGTCGGCCATCAGGTGGTCGTCCTGGAAGATGATGGTTTCTGCGTTGTACTGTGCTTTCAACCTGCGGAAATCTTCGGTCACCCGTTCCAGCGAGTGGTAGCGCATGGAGCGGCCGTGCGTGCGGTGCGACGCACAGAACGTGCAGAGGAAGGGACAGCCCCGGGACGTCATCACGTGGAAGCCCCGCGTTTTTTCCAGGTTGTGGTACGACGCCACCACTTGGTTCACCTCGTGTTTTTTGAGGTCGCACAGCTCGTAGTCAAAAAACGGGATTTCGTCCAGGTCTTCGATGAAGTTGTGCTCGGGCTTGAAGTCGGGGTGATCGGTGATTTTGCGGGCCGTGATCCAAGAACTGGAGCCCTCCAGATACGACACAGGGTCGGTGTGTGTGACCAATTCCAGCAGCGGCTTTTCCCCTTCTCCGTAGCACAGGCCATTGAACTCAAGGACTTTGTCTTCGATGTATATCTGCCGGTAGCTGTTGGTGGGGATATTCCCGCCGCCGATCACAATGGCGTTGGGCCAGGCTTTCCGGGCGGCTTTGCTGCAGGCAATGAAGTTGTCATACGAGGGGCTGAAGAGCGATGAAATCCCCACGATGTCCGGTTGGAACGCCTCCATCTGCCGGAAAAAGTCTGTGCAAGCCTCGTCGAACGATTGAAAGTGAATCTCGTCCAGTGCGTTCATTTCTGCGTTGAAGTCGATGAGGCGCACATCCACCGGTGTGTGCTGCTTCAGGTAGGCCGACATCGACAGTGGCCCCAGCGGCAGGTCCGTGCGGGGGATGTTGTACGACTTGCCGTCCTTTTTCTTGATCTGCACGTTGTAGAAGCTTGGCTTAGTGAAGGAGTCCCAGGTGATGTGCATGGGAACCACGAACAGTATTTTTTTCATGGCAAATCCGTGTGGAGGAAAGGACGGTAAATATGGTGCTGCGAAATCAGGTTGTCCGGGGCACGGGCGTGCCATCTCCACTGTCCGTTCAGGGGCGGAGCACCGTCGGTGGCCTGCCAGTCGGCGCGGGGCGGGGTTTCCAGTTGGCAGTCAAACAGCAACGAAATGAAGTGCCCCCGCACATCCCGAGACGGGTTGACCAGCTGGTGGATGGCGATGGGCTGTGGGTTGAACCCCACCCGAGCTTCCAGCTCTTGGCGAGCCACGGCGTTGACCCGTTGGGCCCAGGCCTCCTTGAAACGGATGATCCCGCCGGGCACGTGCCACCCCGGGCCATAGTGCGCATCATCACGCCACGTGAGCAGGCATCCCCGCTGTGGGTCTTTGATGAGCAGGTCCACATTGACCAAGGGGGTCAATCGGCTGACCAGCGCAAACACGCCATCGGGCAGTCCCGTTTGAGGGGCTGTAGCGGCTCTCTGCACGGTGTCGAGTGCCACTTCCAAATCGTGCAGCGCCATGACCGTCATGGTGTGGCCTTTTCGGACACCACACACAGTTCGCCACCGCGCAGGGTCGCCACGGTCATCCGGTGTCCGTGCCGGTCGTGGATGAGACGGATCACCTCGTCGCTGTAGCTGGCGGCCAGCACCAGCACCAAATCGATGTCTTCGGGGTTCAGCTGGTCAGGTCCGACGATGGGAAGGTGGGTGGCTGGTGTGAAGCGCCCTTGTTTGAACGGTGCGGAATCCACCACAAAGCGAACCCTGGATCCGATAGCCATCAGACTGATCAGGGCCAGGGCCTGATGGCCCGCCCCCCAGATCGCCACCCGCAAGGGGCCGTGGCGGTCCATCAGGGTGTGGAATTGCTGCTTCAGTTGGAACTGGCGCTGGGCCAGGGCGTCCAGGTCAAGCGCAGGGCGTTTGCGGACCACGGCTGACAGCACGTAGCTGTGCCACACGGCCGAGCATTCCAGCACCTCGAAGCCGGCGGACTCCAGCAGGCGCGTCAGCGTCTGCTGCGTGAAGTAATACAGGTGGTCGGGTATGAACTCGGCAAACAACCCTTCGGACAGCAGCATGTCCAAGTTGGGCACTTCCACCAAGCCCACGCCGTCGGGCTGAAGGTTGTTTCGAATGGCCCGCAAAGTGTCCCGGATGGTGGGCAGGTGCTCCAGGAAGTTGAGGATCATGAAGCCGTCATAGGGCGCACCAGCCAGGTATTGGACCGGATCGTCCGGGAATCCCTGCACCACCTGCAGGCCTTGCGCCACGCAGTGGGCAACGCTGTCTGCCGCGTGTTCCATGCCACGGGCATCTACCCCGACCTGGGCCAGCAGGCCCAGGTATTCGCCTTTGCCGCACCCCACCTCCAGCACCCGCTTGCCGGCGAGGTGGTGCGTGTCCGCCCACTGGCGGAACTGTGCCAATCGGAATGCCTGCATGTCGGGCGAGATGCCCGCGGCGCGGATCACCGACTTCCAGTAGCCCACCTCCGGGCTGGTGAGCTGCACCACCCCGCAGCCGGCGCATTGGACCACCTGCAGTTGAACCCCCCGGTCGGTGGCCAGGCTCTCGGCATCAGGAAAGCCCTGTGCCGAGGCCGGCATGTCGTCTTGCACCAGCAGCGGCTTGGGGTGCAAATCGTCGTGACAGATCCGGCAGGTGAGTCGAGTCATGCGGTGTCCTGCTCAGGTGCGTTCGCGTGCCTGGGTCGATGCCGGCAGCAGCGGGACGAGCATTTCAGCGGCCAGCGTGTCCAAGGGCAGCAGGGGGCTCATGTCTTCCAGTGGCATGGACACGATGGAGCCGTCGGGCCGAGGGATGGCGGCGCACTTGGGCTGCAGGCTTTCGTCGGCCACCAGTTGCACGTCGATGAGGCAGGGGCGCGGCAGCGCCTGTGCATGCCGGAGCTGATCCTCCAACCCCTTGGCATCGGTGATGCGAAGGAACGGCAGGCCGTAAGTGGTTGCCACCTTTTCCAGATCGGGCATGACCAGCCCGGACGCCGGGCCGCTGCCCACATACCGGCCTTGGAAATAGTTGCGCTGCGTGTTGCGGATGGAGGCATAGCCGCCGTTGTTCATGATGAACAGGCAGAGGGGAAGCTGCAGGCTCGCCAGCGTGGCCAGTTCCTGCAGGTTGAGCTGCAGGCTGCCGTCCGATTCCACCGCCAGCATGGGTTGACGCTCGTTGCCCAGGCAGGCGCCGATGGCCGCGGGCAGGCCGTAACCCATGGCCCCCAAGCCCGATGTGAGAAAACTGCGCTGCCCCGGCTTGTTGCGAAAGCCCGCGTAAAAGAACTCAATGGCCAGGCCCGAGCTGCCGGTTGCGATCAGCGTGTGCTCGGGTGCTGCGTCCGACAGGGCCTCCACGAAGTGCGCATGTCCGATGGGGCCGCTGGCCGGAAAGACCCGTCCCTCGTTCTGGGTGTAGCGGGTTTTCCAGTCGGTGCAGCGCGCGCGCCAGTCGGCGGTATTGGCGGGTGTGGCGAGGTTCAACAGCCCTTGGATGAAGGTGCCTGCGTCCATGGCCAGTGGCACATCGATGCCCATGTCCTGCTTGTTGGCCAATTCGTGGGGGTCCACATCCACCACCACCTTGCGCGCGGCTCGAGCAAAGCCCTGTGGGTTGTAGGCCGTGACGATGGGGTCCAGCCGTGCGCCGATCGCGATCAGCAGGTCGCAGTTCTGCACGGCAAAGTTGGCGGCACGGGCCGCCACGACACCGGGGCGGCCGATGTTCAGGGGGTGATCGGCCGGCAGCAGGTCCAGGGCATTCCAGGTCAACACCGTGGGCACCTGCAACCGGTCCACCAGCCGCAGAAACGTTGCGGCCGCACCCGACAGCCGCACCCCGTGGCCGGCCAGGATCAGGGGCCGCTGGGCCGTGGCCAGCAAGGCTTGCACAGGCGCCAGGTCCAGCACGGCAGGCTCATCGGCGGTTGGCGCCGTCCAGCCGGGCAGGGTGTCGGGATCGACGGGCGCGGCTTGCACGTCCAGCGGCACGTCCAGCCACACCGGACCGGGGCGGCCATGCCTCATGGCGTGCAGCGCCTGTTCAAGGTGTTGGCGAACTTGCTGTGGATCGGTCACCGTGGCCGCGTACTTGGTGATGGACTGGACGATGGGCACGATGTCCACCTCCTGCACCCCGCCTTGACGGATGGGGCGGCCATTGAGCCGGTCTGGCCGTTTGGCCTGGCCGGAAATGACCAGCAGGGGGATGGAGTCGATCCAGGCTCCTGCCACCGGGGTGATGGCATTGGTGGCGCCGGGGCCTGTGGTCACCATGGCCACCCCGAACCCGGGGTTGCCTGTCGCGCCGGTGCGCCCATAGGCCTCGGCCGAAATGGCGCAGGCCTGCTCGTGGTGGCAGGGCACGGGCTGGATGCGGCTTTCGCAGGCCAGCGCGTCGTTGAGGTGCATGGCCCCACCACCGGGCAACAGAAACAGGTGGCGGATGCCTTCTTCGGCCAGTCGCCCCATCAGCCAGTCAGCTGCACGCATCGTCGTCATCGGTCACTGCCAGTAGGTCAGCCAGGTCTTGCGCGAGGGGTTCTGCGCAATGGCCGGGTCGGTGTAGTACGAGTCGGTCTTGTGGTGAGTGGACGAGATTTCCTCGATCACCGCACCGGTGTGGGTCTGGAATGCGTGGCGCACGCCGCGGCCCACCGTCACCACTTCACCGGCGACCAGTTCGCGGGCTTCGCCGTCCAGCCACAGCGTGAGTTGGCCGAACAGCAGCACGAAGGTTTCTTCCTTTTCCAGGTGGTACTGCTCGGGGTGGCGTTGGCCAGCCAGCAGCACCAGGAGCTTCTTGCAGTACTGGCGGTTGACCACCGTCAGCATGCACAGCCCGGTTTCAGAGAAGTTTTCCAACCCGTAATGGTGGGAGATTTCCAGGTCGGCCTGGCCCGGCACCACCACGTGGGCCTGTGCCAGCAAGGCCTTGACCGCGGTCACGATGGACAGCACCTGGCCCCGCAGGGCATGCTGGGTCACGTGGTCGTGCAGCAATGGCTGACCCGCTGCCAAGGGGGCTTGGCTGACGAACCGGCTGTACTTGGACCACTCGTTCGCGGTGACCTGCCCCTCTACCGGCGGAAAGGCGAATTGCACATCGGCTGACGTGATGTCCTGGCCCGCGGCCACAGCCCGCACCAGGTAAGCCCCGCGGCGCAGGGACCGAAGGCTGTTGCGCTCCAGCTCGGACGACAGGTGGCGCCCGTCCGATACACCGCACATCCTCAGCGCCTGCTGGCAGGCGGTCAGCCAGCACCGGATCTGCTCGGGCGTGGCGGAATAGGCATTGGCCTTGTAGCGTTCGGTGGGCAGCACCACGTGTTTTTCGAAGGCGCTGGCACCCTTGGCCAACGCCAGACCGACCGCCACCGTGTTGTCGGGCGATTCGTGGGTGGAGTAGCCGATGCGAACACCCGGGTAGCGGCTGCGCAACACCTCGATCTGGTTGATCTGCAGGGACTCATCGGAGGTGGGGTACTCGGCCACGCAATGCATCAGCGTGAGCGGCACGCCGCGGTGCAGGAAAAAGCTGGTGACCGCATCCATCTCCTCCAGGCTGGCACCGGCCGTGGAGGCCACGACGGGCCGCTGGCTCTGGGCGATGCGTTCCAGCAGCGGCCAGTCGGTGAACGAGCAGCTGGCCACCTTGATCACCCGGATGCCGTGCGCCTCGATGCGGTCGACCGAGACCTCGTCGAACGGCGTGCAGACCGTGGTGAAGCCTTGGCTTTGCATCTCGTCCACCAGGGTGCGGAAGGCGGCGTCGGTGAGCCGGGTTTCCTCGAAGCGCTTGACGTAAGGCACGTCGGCCCGGCCTTTGGCCGAGGGGTGGATGAACGTGTCCAGGTCCCGGTACTGCAGCTTGAAAGCGAATTCGAATTCGCCCTCGAAACCTGCACACGCGGCCCGCAGGGCACGGATGGTGGCCACGCCATGGGCGACGTCGCCCATGTGGTTGTTGGCCATTTCGAAAATGATCAGGGGTCGGGTCACCATGAACCTCCTACGAATGCCTGGATGGTGCGTGCGCTGTGGGTCAACTGTGCGTCGGTCAGTCCGGGCCAGAGCCCGATCCAGAAGGTGTCGCGCATGATCTGGTCGGTCACCGCCAGATCGCCTGCCACCCGGTAGGGGCGGCCTTGCATGTAGGGCTGGCGGGTCAGGTTGCCGCCGAACAGCAACCGGGTGCCAATGCCTTGCTGCGTCAGGTGCTCCAGCAGGTCTTTGCGGAACACGCCGGAAGTGTCCTTGAGTGTCAGCGCGTATCCGAACCAGGACGGGTCTGCCCCTTCGGTGGCCTGCGGCTGCACCAGCAGGTCGGCCAGCGGCGCCAGCCGTTCGCTCAGGACAGCGAAATGGTCTTTGCGGGCCTGGACAAAACCGGGCAGCCGCTGCAGCTGTGCCCACCCGCAGGCGGCCTGCATGTCGGTGATCTTGAGGTTGTAGCCCAGGTGGCTGTAGGTGTACTTGTGGTCGTAGCCCTTGGGCAGGTCGCCCAGCTGCCAGTCGAAGCGTTTGCCGCAGGTGTTGTCACAGCCGGTTTTGCACCAGCAGTCCCGGCCCCAATCCCGGAACGACTCGGCGATGGACTTCAATTCGGGGTTGTTTGTCAGAACCGCGCCGCCTTCGCCCATGGTGATGTGGTGCGCCGGGTAGAACGACAGGGTGGCCAGGTCGCCAAACGTGCCGACATGGCGGCCACGGTAGGTGCTGCCCAGCGCGTCGCAGCAGTCTTCCACCAGCCACAGGCCGTGGGCCTGGGCAAATTGCACCACAGCGTCCAGGTTGAACGGGTTGCCCAGGGTGTGGGCGATCATGATGGCCTTGGTCCGGGGCGACAGGGCGGCCTCCAGCCGTGTCACGTCGATGTTGTACGTGGGGAGCGTCACGTCCACGAACACCGGCACCGCCCCGTGCTGGAGGATGGGGTTGACCGTGGTGGGGAAGCCGGCGGCCACGGTGATGACCTCGTCCCCCGGGCGGATGGCGCGCTGGCCCAACCGGGGCGACGTCAGGGTGGCCAACGCCACCAGATTGGCGGATGAGCCAGAGTTGACGGTCAGCACGTGTTCCACGCCCACGAAGCGGCCCAGGGCCTGTTCAAAGGCGTCGTTGAAGCGGCCGGTGGTGAGCCAGCCATCGAGCGCGGCGGCGATCATGGCGTCCGTTTCGGGCTGGCCGATCACCTTGCCTGCGGGCGGCACGGGGTCGATGCCGGCGCGCCAGGGTCGTGCGGGCGCAGGGGCGGGGCGGAGCACCACTTCCACGTCCTGTCCGGCCCACTGGGGCAGGTCAAGCTGGGCGCGGCCTTCGGCGTCCAGCTTCAGGCGCTGGTGTTGAAACAGGGACTCATGCATGGTGAAGGGAGAACTGTCGGGCATCTTGTTCGAAATCGGCCAGCTGTTGGCGGCAAGCCTCGGTGGCGGCATGGTTTTGGGGGGTGTGCACGGCCAGGTGCCATTGCACGGTTCGTTGGACGGCGGTGCGCGCATTCCAGACCGGTCGCCAGCCCAGTTTCTGGCGGGCCTTGCTGCAATCCAGACGAAGGTACTGGGCCTCGTGCGGGTGGCTGTGAGGGCTGTCGGCCCACCATTGCACCGGGTGAGGCCAGTGGTGGGCCAGGATGTCCACCATGTCCCGGACCGGCAGGGCATCGTCTGCTGCCGGCCCCAGGTTCCAGGCTTCGGCCCAGGCCTGTCCACCCTGGTGCAGCCGCTCGGCCAATTGCAGGTAGCCGTTCAGGGGGTCGAGCACATGTTGCCAGGGGCGGATGGCATCGGGGTTGCGCAGTTGCAGCGGCTCGCCTCGTTCAAATGCCGCCAGGGCGTCGGGCACCAAGCGAGAAGGGGTGTTGTCTCCGCCGCCGATCACATTGCCCGCACGTGCCGTGGCCACCGCCACGCCCTGCTCAGCCAGGAAGCTGCGCCGGTAGCTGGCCACCACCAGTTCTGCGGCGCCTTTGCTGGCGGAATAGGGGTCGTGCCCGCCCAGTGAATCGGTTTCCCGATAGCCCCACGGCCATTCATGGTTTTCATAGCATTTATCGCTTGTAACGACAGCGATAGCGGCCAATTTTTTGCAAAATCGGGCGCCCTCCAGCACCTGGGCGGTGCCGGTCACGTTGACCGAGAAGGTTTCCACCGGTTGCCGGTAGCCCACGGGCACCAGGGCCTGTGCGGCCAGGTGGAACAACACGTCCGGGTCGGCCGCTTGCAGCGCCGTTTTCAGGGTGTCGCCGTCGCGGATGTCGGCCAGCGTCGAGCGGGCCAACCGGTCGGACAGCGCCAGCCGGTCGAACAGGCTGCCCGGGTGTTCGGGGGGCAGGGCGTAGCCGTGAACCTGCGCGCCCATTTCCGTCAGCCAGAAGGCCAGCCAAGCGCCCTTGAAACCGGTATGCCCGGTCAGGAACACCCGTTTGCCCGCCCAAAACGCAGGATTTACCAGGTTTTCCATGGGGCCTGTCCGCTGTGCCACAGCTCTTCCAGGAAGGTCTTGTCGCGCAGCGTGTCCATGGGGCGCCAGAACCCGGGATGTTGGTAGGCCATGAGTTGGCCTTGCGCAATCAGTTGCTGAACCGGGCGGTCTTCCCAAGCGCTGTCATCGCCTTCGATGAGGTCGAGTACCGCAGGGGAGAGCACGAAGAACCCGCCATTGATGAGGCCACCATCACCCACGGGCTTTTCCACAAACTCGGTGACTTCGTCACCCTTCATGCTCAGCGCACCGAAGCGGCCGGGTGGTGCCACGGCCGCCACGGTTGCCAGCCGTCGGTGGGTGCGGTGGAAGGCCAGTTGCTTGCCGATGTCGATGTCAGCCACCCCATCGCCATAGGTAAAACAGAACTGCTCCTCGTGCTCGATGTAGGGCCGTACCCGTTTCAGCCGTCCTCCGGTCTGGGTGGACTCACCGGTGTCCACCAGCGTGACCCGCCAAGGTTCCGCATGGCGTTCGTGGATTTCCATGCGGTTGTGGACCATGTCAAAGGTGACGTCTGAGGTGTGCAGGAAGTAGTTCGCAAAGTACTCCTTGATCACGTAGCCCATGTAGCCGCAGCAGATCACGAAGTCGTTGATGCCATGCGCCGAGTAGCCCTTCATGATGTGCCACAGCAGGGGTTTTCCCCCTATGGTCACCATGGGCTTGGGGCGGTACATCGTTTCTTCGCTGATGCGGGTGCCCAATCCCCCCGCCAGGATCACTGCTTTGACCATGCGTTGTGTTTCTGTTCAGTTGCCGATGGGGTCGAAGATGGCTTTGAACCATGCATCGGTGTGCAGGCTCAGCGAGTAGCGGCTTTTCACCCAATGGTTCAACCGATGGCCCAGATCTGTTCGCAACGTGTCGCTCTCCATTAGGCGGTCCACAGCGGCGATCCATGCCTCCGGCTCATTGGGTACGCGCAAAACCGGTGGATCGTCTGTGCGGAAAGGATAGACATCCGAACAAACCACTGGCCAGCCCATGGCCCCGTATTCAAGAAGCCGCAAGTTGCTTTTGCATGTGTTGAACGGATTGTCTTCCAGCGGTGCAATGGCAATATCCAAGTCAAGGTTGGCCAGGGTCTGGGGGTACACATTGATGGACACAAACGGATGAACTTCCTTGACGTGGGGTTGTATAGAGGGGGGGCACATGCCCATGAAGACCCAGTCTACCTTGGACCCGAAATGGGCCACCACCGTCTGAATCATGTCCAAGTCTCCCAGATGTTGCTGTGCTCCAGCCCAGCCCACCCGCAATTTCCCACGGCGTTCACGTTTCGTCACCGGCAGGTCAAACCAAGTGGTTTCCACCAGCGCATTCGGAATCACCCTGGTTTCAGGCACAAAGCCTTCGTAATACTCTTTGAGCGGTTGTGTCGTGACCACCAGTCTGTCGGACAGTTCCAGCGAGCGGCGCAGGCGTGTGTTTCCCTCACGTTTGTGGTAGTTGTGCAAATGGTGTTTGCCAGGCAAGTTGCCAAACAAGTCGTCGAGCATGTGCACGATTCCCAGCCCGGGCAGGTTGCGCCTGAACTCTTCCATGCGTGCCAGCTGAAGGTCTCCAATGGCGTTTTGAACAATCAGCCGGTCCACTCCCGAGCGCACCAGTTCAATCGACGTGGGCACACGTGCGATGTCGCGGTTGATGGGAAACACGACGCAACTCTGGGCTTTGCCTTCATTTTGCAAGCCGTTCAGCGGCTCGATGACTCGGTATTGTCCTGAACCACTCGACAGGGGCAGTGCCACCACGCGAGGGCGGTCGCGCCGCCCCGGTTGCCAGTCGATGACGATGTCTTGCTCAAGGTCGAATGCCCTTGCCAGTGACAGGTTTCGGTTGTAATTCGGGTCCGAACCCAAGGCTGTGGTCCAGCGTTCTGTGACACAGCGACGTTCCAGCAACTCTGCCTGGTGCAGTGCCAGGGCGTTTTCAGGAAGCCGCCTTTGCTCTTCCAGCGTTTTCCCGCCTTGATGCAGCACGCTGACTTGTGGGGTCCATACGTGACGGAAGCCAAGGGTGTTGGCTCGCAAGGCGAAATCCAGCGCCGGGTAAAACAGGCTCAACTGCTTTTCGTCAAAACCACCGATCCGCTTGAAATGCGATGCGTTGACCAGGAAAAAATGGGGCGCGAATGCACTCACATCCTGCATGGCTTGCAAGCGGCCATAGGGCCCACTTTCCAGCACATTGCCCGTTTCACCGCAGTAGCTGACGCTCATGCCAGCGAGACCCAGGAAGGTTGGACCTCCACACAGAATGGGCTCGGGGGAGCCAGGCTTGACGAGGCGGGGGGCGACGCTGGCGACATCGCCTTGGGCCAACAGTCCACACAAGGGTTCAAGCCAGCCGCTGTGTATCACTTCGGTGTCGTCATCTGCGAAGAGCAGTGTGTTGCCAACCGCCTGGGCCGCACCGGCATTGAGGGCTTTGGCGTGGGAATAGGGGTGGTTGGCAATCGACACCACGCGGACCGACAGGGTCGGTGAGGCTGCTTCGACCGTCTGTTGCACCAGGTCGGTGAATTCGTGGTCGGTGACCACCAGGATTTCTTTCAGATGGGGGCTGCTGTGTGTGCTCAGTGACTGAAGGAGGCAATCGAGGTATCCGGTCTGGGTCGCGCAGGGCACCACCAGACTGACACGCTGTTCAACGGGTGTGTAAGCGATGTCGCGCAGGCCACGCAGTGAATGGGGCTTCACCGTGGCCTGCAGCCCCGCTCGTGTCAGGTGCGCGTTGACTTGGCGCAGTTCGGCATCCAGTTGGACGTCTGTCAACCGACCGCTTCCATGGACGAGCAGCGTGTCGACATGGGCAAGGCCTGCGCGCCCCTCGCGCTCCAAGGTGCGCAAGGCAAAGGCGTACACCCCCTCAAATCGGTGACTTTCGGGGTGCTTTTTCCAGCCTTTGCTTTGCACCAGCACCGCGTCGCCCAAGTAATTGGTGCTGCGCAACCATTCCACATTGGAGTGTGGCTTGAAATGGGGGTGTTGGGGTTTGTCTCCCACCCGAACATCATCGTCGGCATACACCACCGCTGCCGTGGTGTCTTTTGCCACGATGGCAAATTCCAGCGTGCCGTTGGGCTGAAATGTGGCTCCCGCTCTGATGGTCAGAGTCCACGGGGCCTGCACATGGTCGATGGGGCCGGGTGCGTGGGGTGGCCATTCGGGGGCATCTGACCGATCGGGTGACAACTGCACCCACTTGAGGTGATTGCCCTCTATTTCTCCAAAGGGATTGGGCTGACTGGAGATGATCGTCAACTCTGCAGGCGGCAACAAGCTGCTGCTCAGGGAGTCCAGCGTATTGGCCAATGCATCCCAGTCCTGATCCGCATAGACCACGGCTGACAGCGCTGGCAATTTGCCTGAGGCCACGTAGGTGCCATAAATTTCACCGTCGATTTCCCGAAGCGAGGAACGCTCAGCCCATTGGGCCAATTGCTGGTTGACTCTGAGCTGTTTGATTCTGTCCGCGCGCCATGCAGCAGCTTCCAGGCTTTCGTTCGAGGCAGGCAACGCCAGCACCACTTCCTGTGGCCATGCGGTGTCCCAAGGGGTTTGAGCGGCGAGTTGCTGTGTGTGGGTCACAAACCGGGCCAAGTCGGTTTCCCAGTCGGCCAACTTTTCGCGGTATTGCACCAGAAAGGCGTGTGCGCTCCAGTCCCCAATCGGGGGTGGGTTTTTCCAATCGGTGGTTTCAGCCAGCCCGAGGCTGCCGAACGCCGTGCCATCTGCTCCTTGAGATGGCCAACTGTGGTGGTTGTGCACATGCACGACTGCACAACCCTGTGCTCTGGCGATCACAGAGATCACGGAGGGTTCATACAGGTACAGCGTGCGGGCTTGTGAAAGACGGGCGGCCAGTGCGACTTCGTCTTGAAGGTCTGCGGCCGTCAAGCGGGCAGCTTCAAGGGGAAGTTCAGCTGCCGGACCACCAGCAGCCAGGTAGCTCTCGGCAAAAACGAAGGCGCCTGTTCGTGGAGCGTGATGGACGTGGGTTTCGGTGACCTTCAAATCCAAAAAGGGCAATTTCAAAGGCGGAGTGGTCTCGGTTCCGTGCCACGAGAACTCGGTGCCGACGACTCCATCAACCGCATGATCTGAGACGGGGAATATTTCAAATTTATAGCAAATCTTCAATCCCAGATCTGCGCTATACGTTGATTTGCTCTTTAGAAAAACGACGATCGGACACTTCTGTGAGGCATGGTGCTGTGCCCGCACGGTGTCATGCAATTTTGGGGTCCAAAGTGGTGCATGTGTGTCGGTCGTGACAATCCACGATTCATGCCCCGAGTGGTTTAACCAGCTGCACAATCGGTGGAGAGCGCGGTTGCCAGGGTCTGCACGGCGATACCCTGTCGCCACAATGTAATAAGGGTGCGCAGTGCCGTTCGCAGTGGACGTGCATGGTGCTGACGGACCGTTTGGCGGGCACAAGGTCATGGTGGCATTCGAGGGTTTGTCACGCAGACACGCGCCTGTCGCGCTTCCCCCTTTTTCGGGGGGGAAGCTTCAATGCTTTGACATGTCAACGCAGCAGTGAAAGCACGTTCTGTGGTACTTGGTTGGCCTGGGAAATCATTGCCGTGCCCGCCTGTTGCAGGATTTGGACACGGCTGAGGTTGGCTGTTTCCGCCGCAAAATCAGCGTCCATGATACGGCCTTTGGCTGCAGATTGATTCTCAACGGCACTGCGCAGAAAGCTGATGGTGTTTTCAAATCGACTTTGGACTGCACCGAGTTTCGCGCGTGATGTGTTGACGGCTGAAATGGCTGCGTCAATCGCCACGATATTGGCCGAGTTGCCAGCGTTGCTGCCCGTGGACAGTGCGGACGCTGCACCCGTGCCAAACATGCCCGTCACCGCCGTACCAGCGAGGTTCAGGCTGCCTGATGCCACCGTGATTTGTTGTGTGCTTCCGGTGTTGGCACCCACCTGGAATGTGTAGTCGGCTGTCACCCCTGACAGCAGCGTTTGCCCGTTGAATTGGACCGATTGGAGGTTGCGCTGAATTTCGGCGCCGAGTTGCGTGTACTCGTCATTCAGTTTGTCCACATCTCCGCCAGAGCCGGTGGTGTTGGTGCTGTTCGACGCCTGAACTGCCAATTCCCGCATGCGTTGCAACATGTCAGTGACGGCGCTCATGCCAGCTTCTGCCGTTTGGGTCATGGAAATGCCGTCATTGGCATTGCGAATAGCGACATTCATGCCACGCACCTGCGTGTCCATGCGGGATGCGATGGCCAAGCCAGCGGCATCGTCCTTGGCACTGTTGACGCGCAGGCCAGATGACAGGCGTTGCAGGGTGGTTGCCATGGATGCGCTGTTTTGGATGGTGTTGCGCTGCGCATTCATCGACATCACATTGGTGTTGATGGCCATTGACATGATCGACTCCTTCAAGAAACAAGGTAAGAGGGTTCAAAACCACGCGGTCTGAAGAGGCGTCTGGATTGGCGACGAACCCCACCGTGTGCGTAGCTCAATTGTTCGGTTCGATGAAAATTGCAAAGCCTTGAAAAAGAGGGCTTATCACGTTCATCTTTGGGTGGGTGTCAGCCTTTCAGCAAGGACAGCACGTTCTGTGGCACTTGGTTGGCTTGGGCAATCATGGCGGTGCCTGCCTGCTGGAGGATCTGGGCGCGGCTCAGGTTGGCGGTTTCTGCCGCGAAGTCGGCATCCATGATCCGGCCTTTGGCGGCAGCTTGCTGTTCCACAGCGCTGCGCAGGTAGCTGATGGTGCTTTCAAACCGGCTTTGAACCGCACCCAATTTGGCGCGTGCCGTGTTGATGGTGGAAATGGCTGTGTCCAAGGCCACGATGTTGGCTGAGTTCGCTGCGTTTGCCGACGCCACTTGCAGTGTTTGGGATGTGCCAGTCAAGATGGCGCCCAAGCCCCCAGTGGTGGCGCCAATGTCCATCGCCGACGCAAAAATGGTGATGCGTTGTCCGTTGGCATCGCCCACAGAACTGGCGTTGGCACCCACTTGAAAGTTGAAGTCCCCAGCAACCCCTGAAAGAAGTTTCTGGCCGTTGAAGGTCACGGAGTTCAGCGTCCGTTGGACTTCGTTTTGCAGCTGGACATATTCGTCGTTCAGTTTGGCGACGTCACTGTCACCGCTGGCTGCGCCAGTTGCCCATGTGTTGGTGCTGTTGGATGCCTGCACGGCCAGTTCGCGCATGCGTTGCAGCATTTCTGTGACGGTGGTCATTCCAGACTCAGCGGTCTGAGCCAGGGAAATTCCATCGTTTGCGTTGCGAATGGCGACGTTCATGCCTCGAACCTGTGTGTCCATCCGAGTGGCGATGGCCAGGCCGGCCGCGTCGTCCTTGGAGCTGTTGACACGCAAACCAGATGACAGGCGCTGCAGGGTGGTTGCCATGGATGCGCTGTTTTGAATGGTGTTGCGCTGCGCATTCATCGACATCACGTTGGTGTTGATCGTCATTGCCATGATGGGCTCCTTCAATAGGTGGGTGTGACAGTGGGGACCACACGGTTTGAAGAAGCGTCTGACTGACGACGAACCCAACCGAGTGCTGGATTCAATTGTTCGACGCCCTGAAAAAACTTAAGCCCCGATAAACGGGGCTTAAAAGGCGTTAATTGGTGTTGTCGGGCCGTGCTACTTGTTCCATTGCGCCACTTGTTGGGTGATGAAACTGCTGATCGAGCTCAGGCTGCCCATCTTTGTGTCCAGTGCGGTGTATTGGGCGTATAGCGCCGCTTGCCGCTGAGTCAGGCGGGTGTTCATGGCCTCTTGATCTTTTGTATTGCGGGTGAGTGCTGATTGAAGAGCGCTGTTTCGTCCACTCACATTGCCATCCACGCCATTCGCCTGTTGAGCAAAGGTATTGACTCGCCGGGCAAGTCCGTCAGTGGAGGCTGTGAAAAAAGTGTTGAGTTCTGGCAGGTTTTTGAGTGCCTTATCCAGTTTGGTGCTGTTGATGGTCAGTGTTCCATCTCGCTGCATTTCCACGCCTATGTCACTCAGGCGGCCAAACGCGTTGCCTGAAGGTCCATTGGCGCCCAACATGTTTCGAAGCACGCTTTGAAGCCCCACAGCCGTCGAATCTCCTTGGAGCGTGCCAGCTGTTTTCGTTGCGGTATCGTATTTGGTCAGATTGGACAGCGTCGACGCCACTTTGTTGTAAGCCGTTTGAAACGCTTCAATTTTGGTTTTGATGGCTGCTGTGTCATCTCCGACTGTGACGGTGGCTGCCGTTGTGGTGGCGGTCAACAGATTCAAGGTGACGCCAGGTACGGCATCCGCCACAGTGTTGGTGGCTGATGTCACGGCAATACCGTCGATTTCAATATTGGCGTCTTGTGCGGCCTGGGTCTGCGACATGCCATAGAAAGCGGAGCTGGTGCTGGAATAGTCGTAGGCAAGTTTCCCCACTCCGGTGGTTCCGTCTGTGATAGCAGTCCCTCCACCATCGTAGGTTTTGATTTGAAAGCCTGACGCAGCTCCCGTGCTGTTCCCGCGCAAGAGCAATTGGTCGTTGCCGCCGGCTTTCACGACAACTGCTGTGACACCCGCGCCCGCGCCATTGATTTTGGTTGCAATGTCCGTCAGCGTGTCAGTCGCCGCAACAGACACACTGATGGCACTGCCGCTGCCTGGCGTAAAGCTGGAGCCAGCCCATTCGCCCAGCTGAATGTCCAAGCGACCATCCGATCCCAGGGCGGAGCCTGTACTGACTGACGCTGATTTGGTGGATTGAACTTGCGCAAGGTTGTTGACTTTCACACTGAAAGACGTAGCCAGTGCGCTCGAGGTCGCAGAGCCGCTGACAGCCGCGGTGTTACTTGAGGTGAATGTTTTGGCTTTCCAAGCGGCGGGGTCCAGCAATTTGGTCGCTGTGTCTTGCAAGGCAGAAAGCGCTGACTTCACCGTGCCGTATGCCGACAGCTTGGTCTGAAGGCTGCTGGCCTTTGTTTGAAGTTGAGTCAGTGGCTGTTTTTCAAGACTCATCAACTGCGTGACGATGGTGCTCACATCCAAGCCACTGCCGATGCCTGCTGATGAAATTGCCATGCTGCTCTCCTTCTGGGGCGTGTATTTGCTGGAACCTAGGCTAGGCTAACAGCACCACTGCAAACCCTGGTTCGAATAAAGCCAGATAATGCCCATCTTTTCATGAATTCCTGACAAAAAAGGGTTGGCATTTGGCCAACCCTTTTTCCCTTGATAAGCGATGAGGCCTTACCGCAAGAGGGCTAGCACGCCCTGTGGCAGCTGGTTGGCTTGGGCCACCATCGCTGTACCTGCTTGCTGCAGGATCTGTGTGCGGCTCAAGTTGGCGGTTTCTGCTGCAAAGTCGGCATCCATGATGCGGCCTTTGGCTGCAGACTGGTTTTCTACTGCGCTGCGCAGGAAGTTCACGGTGTTTTCAAAGCGGCTTTGAACAGCACCGAGTTTGGCTCGGGACGTGTTGACTGCGGAAATTGCGGCGTCGATGGCCACAATGTTGGCAGAGTTGCCTGCGTTGGACCCGGTGGCCAGTGCCGAAGTTGATGCGCCATACACGCCACTCACAGCCGTTCCTCCCAAATTCAGGCTGCCAGAGGCCACGGTGATCTGCTGTGTGGTTCCCGTGTTGGCACCCACTTGGAATGTGAAATCCCCAGCGACGCCAGACAGCAAACTCTGACCGTTGAACTGAACAGACTGCAGGCTGCGCTGAATTTCGGCGCCCAGTTGGGTGTATTCGTCGTTCAGTTTGTCAATGTCGCCACCTGAGCCTGTGGTGTTGGTGCTGTTGGATGCTTGCACAGCCAATTCACGCATGCGCTGCAGCATGTCGGTGACGTTGGACATGCCTGCTTCAGCTGTCTGTGCCAGGGATATGCCATCGTTGGCGTTGCGGATGGCCACGTTCATGCCGCGAACCTGTGTGTCCATGCGAGATGCAATCGCCAAACCGGCGGCATCGTCTTTCGCGCTGTTGATCCGCAGACCAGAGGACAAGCGCTGCAGTGTCGTGGACATGGATGCCGAGTTCAAAATGGTGTTGCGCTGGGCGTTCAGGGACTGAACGTTGGTGTTGACGGACATGCTCATGATGAGGCTCCTTTAAAACTGTTGACTGATAAGCAATCAGGCATTGCTGCCGATCCAACCGGCCTGTTTGCACAGGCCCACTGGGCCGGCTACGCATGCCTGATGAACAGCTCGCTTGCCGGTCGACGAACCCGATTTGAAGCTCGTTGTATGTCTTTTCGGGCACTGTGGCAGAAACTTTAGGCTGTGTTTTGTCGAAATTTGATGTTGGCAAGTCGGTTTGACATGAATCAAGGCTGTCATCCTGGGCGTGGTGCGTGTCAGGTTTTCACTGACAAGGGGTGTCGGCGAAGCTGACAGCAGATAGCGCCATGCGCCGATTCAAGTTTGATTGGCGGGTTTTCACAATCCATATCAACGAA
>Ga0209066_10000742_pt1 | contig 46393 bp, 38 predicted proteins | sample All_14_2_FD_187198 | JGI IMG/M metagenome (GOLD analysis project Ga0209066, IMG submission 187198) | Freshwater microbial communities in response to fracking from Pennsylvania, USA - Allegheny Zone_MetaG_DW_15 (SPAdes) (version 2) ... | reverse complement strand
AGTGAGGCACGCGCAGTTCAGTGATCAGAAGGCTGATCATCCGCGCAAACGAAAACGCCCAGACATCATCCGGGCGTTTTCGACTTCATTGCCAAGTTTTCGACTTTAATGGCAAGGAACAACTGCGGCAGCGCTCCCGCCCGGGTTATTCCACTGTCACACTTTTCGCCAGATTCCGTGGCTTATCCACATCCGTCCCCTTCACCAGCGCGGCGTGATACGACAGCAGCTGCAACGGAATCACGTGCAGCACCGGCGACAGCATGCCGTAGTGCTCGGGCATGTGCAGGATGTGCACGCCTTCGGACTCCGGAATCTCGCTGCCGGCATCGGCGAACACATACAGCTCGCCGCCGCGGGCGCGGACTTCCTGCAGGTTGGACTTGAGCTTTTCCAGCAGTTCGTCGTGCGGCGACACCGCGATCACCGGCATGTCCTTGTCCACCAGCGCCAGCGGGCCGTGCTTGAGCTCACCGGCGGCGTAAGCCTCGGCGTGGATGTAGGAGATTTCCTTGAGCTTGAGCGCGCCTTCCATCGCGATCGGCCAGTGGCTGCCGCGGCCGAGGAACAGCGCGTGCTCCTTGCCGGCGAAGCGCTGCGCCCACTTTTCGATCTCTGGTTCCAGCTCCAGCACTTTTTGCACCGCCACCGGCAGATGACGCAGCGCGGTGAGATGGCGTTCCTCATCGGCCTCGGTCAGCCGGCCGTTGAGCTTGGCGAGCGACAGCGTCAGCAGCGCGAAGGCGGCAAGCTGGGTGGTGAAGGCCTTGGTCGAGGCAACGCCGATTTCCGGGCCGGCGCGGGTGATGAAGCGCAGTGCCGTCTCGCGCACGATGGCGGATTCGGGCACGTTGCAGATCGCCAGCGTGCGCTGCATGCCGAGCGCCTTGGCGTGCTTGAGCGCCGCCAGCGTGTCGGCCGTTTCGCCCGACTGCGAAATGACCACGACCAAGGTGTCGGCGTCGGGCACCGATTCGCGGTAACGGTATTCACTCGCGATCTCGACGGTGACCGGAATCTTCGCGATGGCCTCGATCCAGTAACGCGCGACCAAACCGGCGTGGTAGCTGGTGCCGCAGGCCAGCACCAGCACACGACGCACCCCTTCGAAGACTTCGGCGGCACGCGCACCGAAGTGCTGCGGGCTGACGCCGCCACCGCCCGCGATCAGCTCCAGCGTCTGTGCCAAGGCTTGCGGTTGCTCGAAGATTTCCTTCTGCATGTAGTGGCGGAACTTGCCCAGCTCAACCGCATCGGCCGACAGGCTGGAGAGGTGCACTTCACGTTCGACCGGACTGCCATCCGCGCGCACCACGCGGTAGCTGTCGCGGCGCAGCTCGGCCAGATCGCCGTCTTCCAGATACACCACCTTGCGCGTGACCTGCAGCAGTGCGGCCGTATCGGACGCCGCATACATGCCCTCCTCGCCCACCCCCAGCAACAAGGGCGAACCACGACGGGCGACGATGGCACGGAAGGGGTCGGCCTCGGCCAGCACGCCAATGGCGTAGGCACCGACCAGTTCGTTGGTCGCCAGACGCACCGCTTCGAACAGATCCGGCGTGCTCTGCAGCTTGCTGTGGATGAGGTGGGCGATGGCCTCGGTGTCGGTCTCGGAGGTGAACACGTAACCCAACGCCTGCAGGCGGGTCTTGATGGCTTCGAAGTTTTCGATGATGCCGTTGTGCACCACCGCCAGACCGCCGGAGATATGGGGATGGGCGTTGCGCTCGGACGGGACGCCATGCGTCGCCCAGCGTGTATGGGCAATGCCGATGTTGGCCGTCAGTTGGCGCGCATCGGCCAGCGCGGCGAGCTCGGCAACGCGCCCCGCGGAACGCAGGCGGGTCAGCTCGCCCGACAGCACGGCCAGGCCGGCCGAGTCATAGCCGCGGTATTCGAGCTTGCGCAGTCCTTCCAGCAGCACAGGCACGACGTTGTGGGTTGCGATTGCGGTGACGATGCCACACATGGCGGGGCTTCCTTGAAAGCGTGATTCGTGGGGGTCGAGGGCGGGCGGCGATCAGCGCGGCTGCTTCACCGGTCGCTTCCAGTTCAGGCTGATCTGCTTGACGCGGGTGACGGTGAGCTGTTCCGGCGGCGCATCCTTGGTCAGGGTGGTGCCCGCACCCAGCGTCGCACCGCGGCCGACCCGCACCGGCGCGACGAGTTGTGTGTCGGAGCCGATGAAAACCTCGTCCTCGATGATGGTGCGATGTTTGTTGGCACCGTCGTAGTTGCAGGTGATGGTGCCGGCGCCGATATTGACCTTGCTACCGACGTCGGCATCACCCACATAAGCCAGGTGATTGGCCTTGGAATGGTCGGCGATGACGCTGTTCTTGACCTCGACGAAGTTGCCCAGATGGACGTCGCTGCCCAGCACCGTGCCCGGGCGCGTGCGGGCATAGGGCCCGATCACGCAGGCCTGGCCCATGGTGGTGCTGTCGACGTGGCTGAAGGGCTCGATGCGCGTGCCGGCACCGATGCGGGCGTTGCGGATGACGCAGTGGGCACCGATGCGCACGTTGTCGCCAAGCTCGACTTCGCCTTCGAACACGCAACCGACATCGATCTCCACATCGCGGCCGACCGTCAGCTTTCCGCGCACGTCGATGCGTGCCGGATCGATCAGCGTCACGCCCTCTTCCATCAATTGGCGGGCAATGTTGCCCTGATGGATGCGCTCGAGCTCGGCCAGTTGCAGCTTGTTGTTGACGCCCAGTGTCTCGGCAAAAGCGTCGGGTTGCACCGCGGCAACCTCCACGCCGTCAGCGACCGCCAAGCCGATAATGTCGGTGAGGTAGTACTCGCCTTGGGCGTTGTCGTTGCCGATACGCCCCAACCAGTCACGCAGGCGGGCGACCGGGGCGATGAGGATGCCGGTATTCACCTCCTGCACCTGGCGCTCTTCGTCGCTGGCGTCTTTCTCTTCGACGATGCGGACCACGGCACCCGCGGGGTTACGCAGGATGCGGCCGTAGCCGGTGGGGTTGTCCATCTTCACCGTCAGCAGCGCCAGGCGTTCATTGCCGGCGGCGGCGACCAGACGACGCAAGGTCGGCACGCCGATCAAGGGCACATCGCCATACAGCACCAGCGCCATGTCGCCGTCCGTCAGATGCGGCAGCGATTGCTGCACTGCATGTCCGGTGCCCAGCTGCGGCGCCTGTCGTGCCCAAGCCAGATCCGGTGCATCGAGGCGCTCGCGCACGACCTCGCCGCCATGGCCATACACCACGCAGATTCGCCGTGCGTCCAGCGTGCGTGCGGTGTCCAGCACATGGGCCAGCATCGGCTTGCCGGCAATGGGTTGCAGCACCTTGGGCAGGACCGAGCGCATGCGCTTGCCTTGGCCGGCAGCGAGAACGACGACTTCCATGAACGTTTCCAACAGGTTGGCAAAGTGGCGCGAAGTTTACCATCGCCCCCTGCCCCTCACCGTGAGCGAATCGATGGCGAATGCGTGAAAACCACAATGCCGGCGCAACAAATCCGGCATAGATTGACGCATTGCACAATCTACGTCTTTTTTTGCTTATATTGACTGCAGACAGCGTCTAAAATTTGGTGCTGCAACGCACATAGAAGAGATCCTCCATGGAACATTCCGCACTCCAGTTCATCCAGAACCGCACGTTTGAAGAGATCCAGGTCGGCGACTTCGCCCAGTTGGTCCGCACCCTGCGTCCGGAAGACATCCACCTGTTCGCCGCCATGTCGGGCGACGTCAACCCGACCCACGTCGATGTCGAATACGCACGCTCCAGCCAGTTCCGCGAAGTAGTCGGCCACAGCATGTGGGGCAGCACGCTGATCTCCACCGTGCTCGGCACCGAGTTTCCTGGCCCGGGCACGGTCTATGTGTCGCAAGGGCTCAACTTCTGGCGTCCGATCACGATCGGCGACACGCTGACGATCTCGGTCACCTGCAAGGAAAAGTTCGAGCACAACCACCACATCATCTTCGACTGCCTGGCGGTGAATCAGGACGGTCTGAAGGTCATCGACGGCATCGCCGAAGTCATGGCGCCGACGCAGAAGATCAAGCGCGAGCGCGTGGTGCTGCCCGAGGTCACCATCTCCGACCGCGAACTGCGCTACCGCCACCTGCTGTCGGTGTCGGCCGGCCTGTCGCCGATCCCGATCGCCGTCGCCCACCCCTGCGACAAGGAATCGCTGTCCGGTCCGGTGCAGGCAGCCAAGGCCGGCCTGGTGGACCCGATCCTGGTCGGCCCCGAAAGCAAGATCCGCGCGGTGGCCGAAGAGCACGGCATCGACATCAAGGGCTTGCGCATCGTGGATGCCGAGCACAGCCACAATTCGGCCGAAATCGCCGTGGCCATGTGCCGCGACGGCGGCGCCGAAGCGCTGATGAAGGGCTCGCTGCACACCGACGAGATGATGAGTCAGGTCATCAAGCACCTGCGCACAGGCCGCCGCATCAGCCACGTGTTCCTGGCCGATGTGCCGACCTACCCGCATCCGCTGATGATCACCGACGCGGCGATCATGATCGAGCCGACACTGGAAGATAAGGTCGACATCATCCAGAACGCGATCGAACTCGCCCACATCCTGGGCCTGCCCGAGCCGAAGGTGGCCATCCTGTCGGCGGTCGAGACGGTGACCTCCAAGATCCGCTCCACCATCGAAGCCGCCGCGCTGTGCAAGATGGCCGACCGCGGCCAGATCAAGGGCGGCCTGCTCGACGGCCCGCTGGCCTTCGACAACGCGGTGTCGCTGGTCGCAGCCAAGACCAAGGGCATCAAGTCGGTGGTCGCCGGCAATGCCGACATTCTGGTCGTGCCCGACCTGGAGTCCGGCAATATGGTCGCCAAGCAGCTCGAATACCTCGCCAACGCGCTGATGGCGGGTGTGGTGCTGGGCGCACGCGTGCCCATCGTGCTGACCAGCCGTGCCGACACCGCTGAAACCCGCGCCGCCTCGTGCGCCGTGGTGCAGTTGATGGCGCACAAGAAGCGTGAGGCCCTGTCGCGATGAAAGCCGTTCTCGTCCTCAATGCGGGCTCCAGCAGCCTGAAATTCGCGCTGTATCCGATCAACGGCGAAGTGGCCGAGACCCCAGCGTTTTCCGGGCAGGTCGAGGGCATCGGCGCCACGCCCGAGATCACGCTGAAGACCGCCAGCGGCGAACGCATCCACGAAGCGGTGCGGACCTCGGGCAGCCAGGGCGAACAGCACCGTGACGCACTGAACCACGTGTTCGCCCTGCTGACCGAACACAACCCCGACCTCGACATCGTCGCTGCGGGCCACCGCATCGTGCATGGCGGCGAGCGCCACAGCGCGCCGACCAAGCTCAGCGAGGCCGTGCTGCGCGAACTGGACGGCTTCGTGCCGCTGGCACCGCTGCACCAGCCGCACAACCTGCGTGCAGTGCGCGCGGTGGCCACGCTGATGCCGGAGGTGCCCCAGGTCGGCTGCTTCGACACCGCCTTCCACCGCACCCAGCCCGCCGTGGCCCAGGCGTTTGCGCTGCCGCGCAAGTATTCGGCCGAAGGCGTGAAGCGTTACGGCTTCCATGGCCTGTCTTACGACTACGTCGCCCGCCAGCTGCCAGAAGTCATCGGCGAGCGGGCGCAAGGCGCTGTCGTCATCGCCCACCTCGGCAACGGCGCGTCGATGTGCGCGCTGCGCGACGGCAAAAGCGTCGCCTCGACCATGGGTTTCACCGCCGTCGAGGGCCTGATGATGGGCACACGCACCGGCAGCCTCGACCCCGGCGTCATGCTCTACCTGATGGAGCAGAAGGGCATGGATGCCAAGGCGCTGACCAACCTGTTGTACAAGGAATCAGGCCTGCTGGGCGTGTCCGGCATCAGCCAGGACATGCGCACGCTGCTCGCCTCCGAGGCTCCGGAAGCAAAGGAAGCGGTGGATCTGTTCTGCTACCGCATCGCGCGCGAGCTCGGCTCGCTGGCCGCTGCGGCGGGCGGGCTGGATGCGCTGGTGTTCACCGGCGGCATCGGCGAGCACGCTGCACCGGTCCGCGCCAAGGTTGCCGAACTGGCCGCCTGGATGGGGATCCGGATCGACGCCGCAGCCAATGCCGATCACGCCCGCCGCATCGACACGCCCGACAGCCGCGTGGCCGTGGCGGTGGTGCCGACCAACGAAGAGCGCATGATCGCGCGCTACACGGTCGAAACCCTGGGCCTGTAAAGACCTTGGCAGGGTGTGGTCCGCCAGACTGCGCCCTGCCGGGTTATCCCTCCTTGAGGCGCCCTCCGCGCCAGTGCTAACGTCATGCCTCCCGCATGACGGAGCACACCATGAAATCCCGCAGCCTTCTCGCCACCGCCCTGATGATGGCCGCCTTCGGCGCCTGGGCGAAGCAAGCCGTCGACACCGGCCACGGTGGTGCTGTCGCCACCATCTCGCACGAAGCCAGCCTGGCCGCGATGGAAATTCTCGACGCCGGCGGCAATGCCATTGACGCGGCCGTGGCCGCAGCCGCGACGCTGGGGGTCACCGACCCCTTCAGCTGCGGCATCGGCGGCGGCGGTTTCATGCTGATCTACTCTGCCAAGGACAAGCGCGTCATCGCGCTCGACCACCGTGAGCTGGCGCCGGCCAGCTTTCACCCCGGCGTGTTCCGCAACGCCGACGGCAGTGAAATGGACTGGAAGGCCGCCGTGCCCAATGGCCTGTCGGTCGGCGTGCCCGGCACCGTGCGTGGCTGGCACGATGCACTGACGCGCTACGGCACGATGGGCTTCGAGCATGTATTGGCCCCGGCGATTCGGGTCGCCGAGCAAGGCTTCAAGATCAGCCCCAACTTCCACCGCATCAACACTGCCAACGAAGCCAAGTTCGCCCGCTTTTCCACCGCATCCGCGCTCTACCTGAAGGACGGCAAAGCCTTACCGGTGGGCACGCACTTCCGAAACCCGGACATGGCGCAAACCTACCGAGATATTGCACGTGGCGGAGTCAAGGCGTTCTACGAGGGTCCGATCGCTGCCAGCATGGTCGCCGCAGTCAATCATCCGCCGGTCAATGCGGGCGTCAGCGTCATCCCGGGCGACCTGAGCATGGCCGACCTCAAGGATTACGAAGCCCGGATCCGCCAGCCGATCCGCACGACCTATCGCGGCTACGAGGTCTATGGCATGCCCACGCCGTCCAGCGGCGGCATCGCCATTGCCCAGGCCTTGAACATGCTCGAAACCTTCGACCTGGCGGGCAAGCCACGCGCCGAGATCGAACACCTGTACATCGAAGCCTCACGGCTGGCCTTCGCCGACCGTAACGCCTACGTCGCTGACGAGGAGTTCGTCGATGTCCCCAAGGACGGCTTGCTGTCAAAGGCCTATGCGCGCGAACGTGCGAAACAGATCGGTGCCTCCGCGGCCCCCGGAAAGGTCGCAGCAGGCGACCCCTACCCCTTCGAAAACGACCTGTCGGTGCCACTCCGCCCGCAGCCCAAGCCGCTGGCAAAGGAGTCGATGCACACCACGCACCTGGCGGTGTCCGACCGCGAAGGCAACGTCGTCGCCTACACCTTCACCATCGAGGACTGGGGCGGCAGCGGCATCGTCGTGCCGGGTCGCGGCTTCCTGCTCAACAACGAGCTCACCGACTTCGACTTCAGCGGCCCGCATCCCAACGTGCCCGAGGCCTTCAAGCGCCCGCGTTCCAGCATGAGCCCGACCATCGTGCTCAAGGACGGGGTGCCGGCCTTCACCATCGGCTCGCCCGGCGGCTCGACCATCATCACCACGGCCCTGCAGACGGTGGTCAATCACATCGACCTCGGCATGAGCCTGGCCGATGCGCTGGCCGCGCCGCGCCTGAGCCAGCGCAACGGTGACACCACGCTGGTCGAAACCCTGCTGCAGTTCCCGGGCAGCGAACAGGCCAAGGCCTTGGAAGCAAAAGGCCACCAGTGGCGCACGACCGAGCAGATCGGCGCGGCAAACGGCATCCGCTTCAATCCCGACGGTACGGTAACCGCCGTCAGCGAACCGCTGCGCCACGGCGGCGGCAGCGCCATCGTGCAGAAACAGTAAGCGCCTCAGGCCAGCAAGCCTGCAGGCAACTCATCGACCGCGATCCACACTGCGGTGGCAGCGAGCAAGGCCGCCATTGCAGTGTTGAAAACCTTGAGCGTCCATGGCCGATCGAGCCAGTGGCGCAGCCGGTCGCCAACGCCTGCCCACAACGCGATACACGGCAGGTTGATGACCGCGCACAACAGACCGAGCAGCACCGGCGCCGTCCAGCCCGCACCCGGCGGCAGGAACAGGATTGCGACATTGAGCACCATCATCCAGGCTTTGGGATTGACCCACTGGAACAGCGCCGCCCCGACGAAACCCAGCGGCTGCGCACGGCCGGCGGCACCGGGACGTCCGGCTTGGGCTTGCCGCCACGCGAGCCACAGCAGGTAGCTGCAACCGAGCAGCACCAAGGGCATACGCAAGGCGTCGATCCAGTTCATCGCCCAAGCCACCGTCCCGCCGACCAGCACCACCTGCACGCCATGGCCGATACTGATGCCCAGCATGTGCGGCAGGGTGCGGCGGAAGCCGAAATTGACACCGCTCGCAGCAAGCATGATGTTGTTCGGCCCTGGCGTGACGGACATCGTGGCCACGTAGGTCATCAAGGGCAGATCGAGCATTGCAGTCTCCTTGCGGGCAGCGGCGGGACCGTCCCGCCACACGCCCACTTTATGTGTGCAACGAAAGGAGATACAGAGCCAGAAATACAGCTCTATACTGGATACAGTTTGATCCGTAGAACAGCTGTACCCTTCCCGACCTGCCGCGTCTGTATCCATGTCATTTACTGAACCGCTCCCCCTGTATCAATCACTCGCCAACGAGCTGCGGGCGGCGATGGACGACGGGCGCCTGCCAGCAGGGGCACGGCTGCCCTCAGTCAGGGACGCCGCGTCCAGCCGCAGCCTGAGCATCAACACCGTGCTGGCAGCCTATCGGCAACTGGAAGCAGGAGGCTTGGTGGAGGCGCGGCCGCAGTCGGGCTATTTCGTGCGCTCGCGCCTGCCGTCTCCACCCGCAGCGCCATCAGGCCGCGTGCCGGAAGAAGGACGCCTGGCCGACGGTGCCGTGCTGAGCCGCATCGCCACGGTGCTGGCCGCGCAGACCCGCCCCGATACCATCGACCTGTCGCTCGCCTGTCCGAAAGGGGGTGATTTCTATCCCGGCGAGCGGCTGGGGCGGATCATGGCCGACTTGTCACGGCGCCACCCCAGTCTGCTCACCGACTACTCGCTGCCGCCCGGCTCAGCGCTGTTGCGCCAACAGATCTGCCACCACGCCGCAGCGCTGGGCATGAACCTGTCCCCCGACGCCATCCTGCTGACCAATGGCTGCATGGAGGCGCTGCAACTGGCCCTGCGCGCAGTCACCCGAGCAGGGGACACCGTGGGGCTGGAGTCGCCCACCTACTTCAACCTGATTCCCCTGATCGACCGCCTTGGGCTGAAAACGATCGAGCTGCCCACCCAGCCCGACACCGGGCTTTCGCTCGATGCCCTCGAACTGCTGCTGTCGGAGGGGCGACTGCAAGCCGTCGTGACGATGCCGAATGTTCACAACCCGCTCGGCACCGGCATGCCGCTGGCGGCCAAGCGCCGGCTGGCTGCGCTCGCGGCGCAGTACAAAGTGCCGGTGATCGAGGACGCGCTATATGCGGAACTACAGTTCGCCACGCCGCTGCAGCCCACCGCCAAGGCCTTCGATCGCGACGGCTGGATCATCGTGTGTGCCTCATTCACCAAGACGCTGGCACCGGGTTTCCGCATCGGCTGGATGGAAGGCGGACGCTTTGGCCGCGAACTGGCCGAGTTGAAGTTCTGCTCTTCGGTGGCGCAACCCGCCCTGCTGGCCGAAACCATCGGCACCTTTCTGGAGAGCGGCGGCTACGCCCAGCACCTGCGCCGCCTGAGGCGCTTGTATGCAAACCAGGTCGAACGTCTGCGCGGGCTGATCGACGCGGCCTTTCCGCCGGGCACGCGCGCCACTCAGCCCAGCGGCGGTTTCCTTCTGTGGGTCGAGTTACCCGAGGGCTGCAACACCAATGTGCTTTTCGATAATGCCTTGCAGCACCGCATCGGCATCACTCCGGGCAAACTCTATTCGCCCAGCGGGCGCTACACCCGCCACCTGCGCCTGTCCGGCTGTTACCCCTTCACCGATCGCCACCTTCATGCGCTGAGGACACTCGGCGAACTGGCCCGCACGCAGTTGGATGCGCACTGATATTGGCTAGCCGACAACGCCGTCCCACAACAGCTTGACGCCCGACAAGCCCAGCGCCAGCGTGGCGAACAGATAGAAAGGCCGTTCCGGGATGTGACGGATGAGCCGCAAACCCAACCACACGCCCACCGGAACCAGCGGAATCAACATCGCCGACATGATCAGCGTGTCGGTCGAGAACAACCCGATCGACAGGTAGAACGGCAGCTTGGCCAGGTTGATGACGGTGAAGAAGAACACCGAGGTGGCGACGTAGGTTTCCTTCGGCAAACGGCGGCTGAGCAGGTAGGCCATGATCGGCGGCCCGCCGGCATGGGCCAGGGTGCTGGTAAAGCCCGAACCCACGCCACACAGCCAGGCAAAGCCGCGTGCGGCGGGCTTTTCGCCGCTGTCGCCCCCGCTCCCGCTGCGAAGCAGGCGGTCAGCCGCGAACCCGATGGCAATGACGCCTAGCACGACTTTCACCATGCGGTCGGACAACACGCCGAAAGCCAGCGTCCCCAGACCGATGCCCAGCAGCGCTGCCGGGATCAGCATGCGCAGATCGGCCCAGTCCGCCTTGCCACGCCAGGCCCGGATACCGGCCATATCCATCACGATCAGGATCGGCAGCACCACCGCCACCGCATCGCGCGGCGAAATCCACATCGACATGAAGGGCACTGCCAGCCCACCGAGCGCGCCCCCCAAGCCGGCCTTGGAGATACCGGTGAGCAGGATGGCCAATGCGGTCACCAACCAGCCCGCAGCATCCATACTCATGTCGCAACATCCGTCGTCATGTCGTTCAACAGCGCCCGATTCCGACCTTGCCGCTTGGCCTCGTACAAGGCGGTATCCGCCTGCTCGAACAGCTGCTGCATCAGCGGCCAGGCCGTTGCACCCTCGGCCACTGCGTGGTGTGTCCGCGCATATTCGACCGCGACCGTCTGCGGCCTGAGCCAGGCGACACCGACACTGACCGTCACGCATGACGCTGTCGTCGACGCTGCATGCGGAATCTTCAGGCGCCGCACCGAAGTGCACATGCGCTGCGCCAGCGCCAGCGCCGCGCGACCATCGGACAATGGAAGCAGAACGGCGAACTCCTCACCGCCATAGCGGGCCACCAACTCGCCGGCCCGCCCCACATGCGCCTGCAGCGCAGCCGCCACGGCCTTGAGGCATTCGTCGCCCGCCACGTGACCGTAGTGATCGTTGTAATGCTTGAAGTGGTCGACATCGATCATCAACAAGGCCAGCGGGCTGGCCCCACGAATCGCCAACGCCAACTGGAAACTCGCGGCCTCGTCCAGGGCACGCCGGTTGGCGACACCCGTCAGCGGATCGATGCGCAACTGCGCCTCAAGACGCGCACGATGCTCGGACAACTCAGCCTCAACCGCCTTGCGCGCAGTGATGTCCTGCACCACCCCAATGAGGCGCGCGCCGCCGTCCGCCTCATCCCGGACCGGCCTGCTCCAGACCTCAACCCAATGCAGCGCTCGCGGATCATTGGCCGGACGAATGCGGTACTGGAGGCGCTTGACCTCCTCTCCCCGCTCCAGGCGCGCGGCCACCTCGGCCAAGCGTTCCTGATCCTCGGGGTCGATCAACGCCAACCAATCACCCAACGCTAACGTCTCCCGGTCCACACCGTAGATCTGGCGGCACAAGGCAGACATCTGGATCAGCCCCTGCTCGGGATTGATCGAAAAATGTCCGATGGCTGCCGCTTGTTGCGCACCTTCGAGCCACAGCAAATTACGCTGCAAAGCCTGCATCAGTGAGCGCTCCCGACGCCAGCCGCGGCGCAGCACCACGGCAAACACCCCGCCGGACGCCAGCAGCAGCAAGCTGACCGGCAGCGCCAGGGCAAAGAATTCGCGCCGGCGTACATCGGCAAACACCTCCGCCACCTCGACCGCCGACACCAGCATCCAGTGGGTGCCAAGCACTGGGCTCGCCATTGCCATCACCGCACGCCCCTGCTCGTCCCGCGCGTAGAAAACACCCCGCACACCTGCCAACGCCTGCACCACGGCAGTCGGTTTTCCGTCCAGCGGATAGTGGTACTGCAACACGTCGGCATTGGTCCCACGCGGCGCATTCAGGTAGCGCGCCACATCGCCCTGCCGCCAGACGATGCTGGAACGCGCCGTCTGACTTGGCGTAGGCCACGGCTCAACCAGGGGCAACAGCCCGGCGCGCAAGTCCTGCACCAGCCATACCGTACCCAGGGGCGTCTCGCCGTCGTAGAGCGGGGCAAACACGCTGGCAAAGGGAAACGCAAAAGTTGGGTCGGAGGCCGGCTCGGCCATCACCACTTCGGCTGACGCGAGCGCAGTCTGCAACGCGGCAATCTCCGTCGCCGGTACGCCCCCCTGCCAGCCACTGCCGTCCTGGCTGCTCAACTGCACAGCCCCCTGTGGATCGACAAAGTGCACTGCGGTGTAGCGCCCCAGTTCTTTCAGCGTACGCAGCCGGTCGCGGACACGCTCGCGCGCAAGCACATCGCCCTGCGCCACCCACTGCCCCAGCGCAGCGGCCAGCAAGTCGTCCTCCACCAACATGCTGGCGTCGCGCAAAGACTGCAGCCGCCACGCAACCACCGCCTGTAACTGCAACTGATTGATAGACTGCAGTTCTCGTTCAGCCTGATGTCGATGCCGGTTTTCGCGCTCGATGTACACGCTGTGCAACCACGCAATCAAGCCAAGCAGCACGCAAACGAGCAGCGCCGCGGCGGCAAGGGCCCCGCGGCGACGAACTCGCGTGGATTCAGGGACTGAACGGGTTGGCGTGATCAAGACCAGCTTGGGGAAAAGCAGAAAATTAGGGGGGGGTTGAATGACGAGGACGACATGTTTCAGAGCCTGGCAGATGATCGCACGTGCCCTGCTGATTGGGTACCTTGCGAGCATGGCAATCGTGCCAGGCTACGCAGCAGCGAAAGACGAAGTGGTGTTCGGGATCACGCTCGAGCCTGACAGGCTCGACCCAACCACCGCGCCCGCTGCGGCAATCGGCGAGGTCGTGCACTACAACGTGTTCGAAGGCCTGGTCCGGATCGAGGAAAACGGCGACACCACGCCCTTGCTCGCAGAATCCTGGGACATTTCTGCCGACGGCCGAACCTATACCTTCAATCTACGCCCTGGCGTCCGCTTCCATGACGGTCACCCCTTCGATGCCGCGGCGGTGAAGTTCTCCTTCGAACGGGCACAGGCACCCGGTTCGGGCAACAAGTCGCGGACCAAGCTGTTCGACAAGATCGAGCGGATCGACACGCCCTCGCCGCTCACCGTGGTGTTGTCGCTGCGCCACCCAGACCCGCACCTGCTGTATCGCCTCGGAGAAAACCCGGCCGTCATCCTTCACCCCGCCAGCGCCGACCGTGCGGCAACGGCCCCGATCGGTACCGGGCCGTTTCGCTTCGAACGCTGGGACAAGGGGCACTCGATCACCTTGGTCAAATGGTCCGGCTACCGCAACGCCGATACGGTGCATTTGCAGCGCGCGGTATTCCGCTTCACCAATTCCTTCGTCGACAAGGTCGAGTTACCTGCCGATGTCGATGTGTTCTTCAACTTCGCCACCAAGACGGTGTTGCGCAACCGCCTCAATGAGCGCTACCAGGTGTTGATCGGCGGCTCGAGCAGCAAGGCCTTGCTCGCCATCAACAACCGGCACAAACCGCTCGACGACGTCCGCGTGCGCCGTGCGATCAACCATGCCGTCGATCGCGCCGCATTGGTCCAGCACGTGCTGGAAGGGCGCGGCAGCGCCATCGGCAGCCACTTTTCACCGACGGAAAGTGGCTACCTGCATCTGGCGGATCGCTATCCGCACGACCCTGAACGCGCCCGGGCGCTGTTGAAGGAAGCCGGCATCGACGGCCGCCTCACGCTCAAGCTCAGCCTGCCGCCAACACCTTATGCACGAGACGGCGGACAGGTGCTGGCACAACAGCTGGCTGCGGCAGGCATCGACACCCGCATCGAACTGGTGAGCTGGGCCGAGTGGCTGAATGGCGCCTTCAAGGGGGATTTCGAGCTCACCGTGATCAACCACGTCGAGCCGCTCGACTACGACATCTACACCGACCCGTCCTATTACTTCGGCTACGACAACGCCGAATTCCGCAGCCTGGTCGATGCCCATCGCAACGCCAGCAACCCGCGCCAGCGCAATCGCCTGCTGGCCGACATCCAGCGCAAGCTCTCGGATGACGCGGTCAATGCCTGGCTTTATGCACCCCAGGTCTCGACCGTGGCACGTAAAGGACTGGAAGGGCTCTGGGTGAATTACCCGATCTATGTGCACGACCTGGCAGCGCTGAGGTGGCGCTGAGGCTGACGCCAGAAAAGCCGAGGGGCGCCAAAGCGCCCCTCAGAGGTACAACAACCCGCAGGCCGACGTTTAACGCGGCAACAGGCTCTCGCCCATCAGGAACTCATCCACCGCTCGGGCGCACTGGCGACCTTCACGAATCGCCCACACGACCAGCGACTGCCCACGACGCATGTCACCCGCCGCGAACACCTTGGCCACGTTGGTGGTGTAGCAGCCTTCGCCATCGGTGGTCGCCTTGGCGTTGCCACGCGCATCCTTGTCGACGCCAAAGGCTTCGAGCACGCCCCCCACCGGTTGGGTGAAGCCCATCGCGAACAGCACCAGGTCCGCCTTGATCTCGAACTCCGAGCCGGGCACTTCGGACATCTTGCCGTCCTTCCATTCCAGACGACAGGCCTTGAGCGCCTTGACCTTGCCGTTCTTGCCGATGAACTCCTTGGTGGCAACGGCGAAGTCGCGCTCGCAGCCTTCCTCGTGCGAGGACGAAGTGCGCAGCTTGGTCGGCCAGTACGGCCACACCAGCGGCTTGTTCTCCTGCTCGGGCGGCATCGGCATCAGTTCGAACTGAGTCACACTGGCCGCACCATGGCGGTTGGAGGTGCCGACGCAGTCGGAACCTGTGTCGCCACCGCCGATCACCACCACGTGCTTGCCCTTGGCGGAAATCGGGTTCGGCTTGTCACCGGCGACCTGCTTGTTCTGCGGGATCAGGAACTCGAGTGCGTAATGCACGCCGCCGAGCTCACGCCCCGGCACCGGCAGATCGCGCGGCACTTCGGCGCCGCCCGCCAGCACCACGGCGTCGAAATCCTTCTGCAGCTGCTCGGCGCTGATCACTTCCTTGGCGTCGTTAACGATGCCGGCCGGCATGTCCTTGGCCGCCACCAGCACACCGGTGCGGAAAGTGACGCCTTCGGCCTGCATCTGTTCGACACGACGGTCGATCAGCCCCTTCTCCATCTTGAAGTCGGGAATGCCGTAGCGCAGCAGGCCGCCAATGCGGTCGTTCTTCTCGAACACGGTGACGTCATGGCCGGCGCGCGCGAGCTGCTGTGCAGCCGCCAGGCCCGCCGGGCCGGAGCCGACCACCGCGACCTTCTTGCCGGTCTTCTCGTCCGCGACCTGCGGCACCACCCAGCCTTCTTCCCACGCCTTGTCGATGATCGCGTGCTCGATCGACTTGATGCCCACCGCGTCGGTGTTGATGTTCAGCGTGCACGCCGCCTCACAGGGTGCGGGGCAGATTCGGCCGGTGAACTCGGGGAAGTTGTTGGTCGAATGCAGCACCTCGATCGCCTCGCGCCAGTGGCCGCGATACACAAGGTCGTTCCAGTCCGGAATGATGTTGTTGACCGGGCAACCGTTGTTGCAGAACGGGATGCCGCAGTCCATGCAGCGCGCGCCCTGGATGGCGGCCTGCTCGTCGCTCAGGCGAACGACGAATTCCTTGTAGCTTTTCAGTCGCTTGTCGACCGGCTCGTAGGCCTCGGACAAACGCTGATACTCCATGAAACCAGTGGGCTTGCCCATTTATGCGGCCTCCTTCTCGGCTTCGCGCTGCTGCGCCATCTCGGTCAGCGCGCGACGATACTCATGCGGGAACACCTTGACGAACTTCTTCCGCCAGACGCCCCAGTTGTTCAGGATCTCACGTGCGCGCACACTGCCGGCGAAGCGCACGTGGCGCTCGATCAAGCCCTTGAGGATGAGCTCGTCGCCCATCGTGAGGTGGTCGATGTCGACGCGGCCGTGGGACTCGAGCTCGTCGCCCGACTCCGAACCCTTGCGTGCGGCGATCTCGTCCGGCAGCGGCTCGAGCGCGACCTGCGCCATGTTGCAGCGCTGTTCGAACGTGCCGTCTTCGTCCAGCACATAGGCCACGCCACCGGACATACCCGCGGCGAAGTTGCGGCCCGTCTCGCCGAGCACGACCACGGTGCCGCCGGTCATGTACTCGCAGCCATGGTCGCCCACGCCTTCCACCACCGCGGTGGCGCCGGAGTTGCGCACCGCAAAGCGCTCGCCCGCGACGCCAGCGAAGTACACCTCGCCTTCGGTCGCACCGTAGAGCACGGTGTTGCCGACGATGATGTTCTCCGGCGTGTTGCCGCGGAACTCGGCCTTCGGACGCACGATGATGCGGCCACCCGACAAGCCCTTGCCGACGTAGTCGTTGCCCTCGCCCACCAGTTCCAGCGTGACGCCGCGCGCCAGGAAGGCGCCGAAGCTCTGGCCGGCGGTGCCGTTGAGGCGGATGTGGATGGTGTCGGACGGCAGGCCGGCATGGCCGTAGCGTGTCGCCACCTGGCCGGACAGCATCGCGCCCACGGTGCGGTTGATGTTGCGCACCGGCAGGTCGATGTTGACCTTCTCGCCCTTCTCCAGCGCCGGCTTGGCCAAGGCGATGAGTTGCTGGTCCAGCGCACCGTCCAGGCCGTGGTCCTGGGTTTCGGTGTGCAGGCGCGGCACTTCAGCCGGCACGTTCGGCAGGTAGAAGATGCGCGAGTAATCCAGCCCCTGTGCCTTCCAGTGCGAGATGCCCTGCTTCATGTCGAGCAGGTCGGCACGGCCGATCAACTCGTCGAACTTGCGGATGCCCAGCTGGGCCATCAGTTCGCGCACTTCCTCGGCAACGAAGAAGAAGAAGTTGACCACGTGCTCAGGCTGGCCCTGGAAGCGTGCGCGCAGCACCGGGTCCTGGGTGGCGACGCCAACCGGGCAGGTGTTGAGGTGGCACTTGCGCATCATGATGCAGCCTTCGACGACCAGCGGCGCGGTAGCGAAGCCGAATTCGTCTGCACCGAGCAGCGCGCCGATGACGACGTCGCGACCGGTCTTGATCTGGCCGTCGACCTGCAGGCGAATGCGCGAGCGCAGGCGGTTGAGCACCAGAGTCTGCTGGGTTTCGGCAAGGCCGAGTTCCCACGGCGAACCCGCGTGCTTGATCGAGCTCCACGGCGACGCACCCGTGCCGCCGTCATGGCCGGCAACGACGATGTGGTCGGCCTTGGCCTTGGCCACGCCGGCCGCGACCGTACCGATGCCGATCTCGGACACCAGCTTCACCGAGATGCTGGCCACCGGGTTGGTGTTCTTGAGATCGTGGATCAGCTGCGCCAGGTCCTCGATCGAGTAGATGTCGTGGTGCGGCGGCGGCGAAATCAGGCCGACACCCGGCACAGAGTGACGCAGGAAGCCGATGTATTCCGACACCTTGTGACCCGGCAGCTGGCCGCCTTCGCCGGGCTTGGCGCCCTGGGCCATCTTGATCTGGATCTGGTCGGCGTTGACCAGGTACTCGGTGGTGACACCGAAGCGGCCCGAGGCCACCTGCTTGATCGCGGAGCGCAGCGAGTCGCCGGCGTTCAGGTCAAGATCGCGCGCGATGCGCTTCTCGCCGATCACCTGCGACAGCTTGATCGCCGCGGTCAGCGGCTTGAAGCGCATCGGGTCTTCGCCCCCCTCGCCGGTGTTCGACTTGCCGCCGATGCGGTTCATCGCCACCGCCAGCGTGGTGTGCGCTTCGGTCGAGATCGAGCCGAGCGACATCGCACCCGTGGCAAAGCGCTTGACGATTTCCTTGGCAGGCTCGACTTCGTCCAGCGGCACCGGGGTGGTCGCCGCCTTGAGCTCGAACAGACCACGCAGCGTCATGTGGCGCTTGCTCTGGTCGTTGATGATCTTGGCGTATTCCTTGTACGTGTCGTACTTGCCCGAACGCGCCGAGTGCTGCAGCTTGGCGATCGCGTCCGGCGTCCACATATGCTCTTCACCGCGGATGCGGAAGGCGTACTCGCCGCCGGCATCGAGCATGTCGTGCAGCACCGGGTCGGCGCTGAAGGCCGCCTTGTGCTGGCGAATGGACTCTTCCATGACCTCGAACACGCCGATGCCTTCGACCTGGCTGGTGGTGCCGGTGAAGTACTTGTCCAGCAGCGCTTGCTGCAGGCCAACCGCTTCGAAAATCTGCGCGCCGGTGTAGGACATGTAGGTGGAAATGCCCATCTTGGACATCACCTTCATCAGCCCCTTGCCGATCGCCTTGACGAAATGCTTGACGTACTTGGCCGCCGACTCGACATCGCCTGCCAGGTGCTGCAGCGTTTCCAGCGCCAGGTAGGGGTGCACCGCTTCCGCACCGTAACCCGCCAGCACGGCGAAGTGATGCACTTCGCGCGCCGAACCGGTCTCGACCACCAGGCCGGCGCGGGTGCGCAGGCCCTTGGCCACCAGATGCTGATGGATGGCAGACAGCGCCAGCAGAGCGGGAATGGCGACGCGCTCGGCCGACAGCTTGCGGTCGGACACGATCAGAATGTTCGAGCCACCCAGCACTGCGTTCTCGGCGTCCGCACACAGCGAGGCGAGGCGGGCTTCGACGCCTTCCTTGCCCCATTCGGCCGGATAGCAGATGTCCAACTCGGCTGAGCGGAACTTGTTCTGCGTGTAGCGCGCGATGTTGCGGATTTTGGCCATGCCTTCGAAGTCCAGCACCGGCTGGCTAACTTCAAGACGGAACGGCGGGTTGATCTCGTTGATCTCGAGCAGGTTCGGCTTGGGCCCGATGAAGGACACCAGCGACATCACCATCTGTTCGCGGATCGGGTCGATCGGCGGGTTGGTGACCTGGGCGAACAACTGACGGAAGTAGTTGTACAGCGGCTTATTCTTGGAGGACAGCACCGCCAGCGGCGAATCGTTGCCCATCGAACCGGTCGCTTCTTCGCCCGCCTTGCCCATCGGCTCGAGGATGAACTTGATGTCTTCCTGCGTGTAACCGAAGGCCTGCTGGCGGTCGAGCAGCGGCGCAACGCGCTCGCCCTCGGCATCCGACACGGCGGAGTCGGCCACGGCGGGCGTTTCGAGCGTATCGAGCTTGATGTTGATGCGGCGCAGCCAGTCGGCATACGGACGGGCGTTGGCCAGCGACTCCTTGAGCTCCTGGTCGCCGATGATGCGGCCCTGCTCCATGTCGATCAGGAACATCTTGCCCGGCTGCAGACGCCATTTCTTGACGATCTTGCTGTCGGCGATCGGCAGCACTCCGGATTCGGACGCCATCACGACCAGGTCGTCATCGGTCACCAGGTAGCGCGCCGGACGCAGGCCGTTACGGTCGAGCGTGGCGCCGATCTGGCGACCGTCGGTGAAGGCGACCGCAGCGGGGCCGTCCCACGGCTCCATCATCGCCGCGTGGTATTCGTAGAATGCGCGGCGCTTCTCGTCCATCTGCGTGTGCGATTCCCAGGCTTCCGGGATCATCATCATCATCGCGTGGGCGAGCGAGTAACCGCTCATCACCAGCAGTTCGAGCGCGTTGTCGAACGACGCCGAGTCCGACTGGCCAGGGTAGATCAGCGGCCAGATCTTCTGCAGATCTTCGCCCAGCAGCGGCGAATGCACGCCTTTCTCGCGCGCGCGCATCCAGTTGTAGTTGCCGCGCAGGGTGTTGATTTCGCCGTTGTGGGCGATGTAGCGGAACGGGTGAGCGAGGTTCCACTTCGGGAAGGTGTTGGTGGAGAAGCGCTGATGGACCAGCGACAGCGCCGACACCGCGCGCGGGTCGATGAGGTCGAAGTAGTATTCGCCCACTTGGTTGGCCAGCAGCAAACCCTTGTAGTTCACCGTGCGTGCCGACATCGACACCATGTAGAACTCTTTGCCGTGCTTGAGGTTGAGCGCGGCAATGGCGTTGGCGGCGCGGCGGCGCACCACGTACAGCTTGCGCTCGAGCGCTTCGGTGACCATCACGTCGGCACCGCGGCCGATGAAGACCTGGCGGATCACAGGCTCCTTGGCCTTCACGGTCGGCGACATCGGCATGTCGTGGTTGGTCGGCACATCACGCCAGCCCAGCACGACCTGGCCTTCGGCCACGACCGCACGCTCGATCTCTTCTTCGCAGGCCAGGCGCGAGGCGGCTTCCTTGGGCATGAACACCATACCCACGCCGTACTCGCCGGACAGCGGCAGGGTGACGCCCTGCTTGGCCATCTCTTCGCGGTAGAGCCGATCCGGGATCTGAATCAGGATACCCGCACCATCGCCCTGCAGTGGGTCAGCGCCCACCGCACCACGGTGATCGAGGTTCTTCAGGATCTCGAGGCCCTGCAGAATGATGTCATGACGTTTCTCGCCCTTGATGTGGGCGATGAAACCCACGCCACAGGCATCGTGTTCATTGGCGGGGTCGTAAAGACCCTGCTTTTGGGGCAGATCCATCTTCTTTTCCTCAAACGACAGCCGAAATCACGCGCAGGGATTCCGAGCTTGGCCGGATAAACCGAACGCGCACAAAAAAGCCGGGCGCGCGCGCACCGGCTTTGTGGTTTGCACCAAATCGGTGCAAAAAAGTTTCGATGCAAGCGCCTTATGAAGCAGCATGCACCAATTTGGTAACCGCCACCAGAAATCCTGTTGACAAAAAAACTATACGCCCGAGGAACGTCAGGTTCAAGAATTTTTTTGCACTGCGACACGTGATTTCAGCAAGGCATTTCCATCTGTTGATCGCACCGCACCCATCAGTGAATTTCACCCACCGCAAACAGGCGCCGATGCTCCTTCATTGCGTATCTATCCGTCATGCCTGCGATGTAGTCGGCAATGGCGCGCGCCTTGTCCTCGCGCGCCATTGCCTGGTACTGCGGCGGCAGGATGTGGGGATCCTCCATGAAGGCGCCGAACAGATCACCGACAATCCGGCGCGCCTTGTTGGTCATGCGCAGCACCTGATAATGGCGGTACAGCTTGTCACGCAAAAAGAGCTTCAGTTCGCGCAAGCGTGGCAGCAAGTCCTCCGAATACGCCACCAACCTCGGCGCCGAACGCACATCGTCCAGCGTGGCTACGCCCGCTGCGGCGATATTGGTGCGCGTCTGTTCGAGCAGGTCGATGACCATCAGGTGAATCATGCGCCGCACAGTCTCGTTGATCAGTTTGCGACCCGACAGCCCGGGCCAGCGGGATTCGACCGCCCGGCGCTGGGCGCTGAAGACTTCAACCTCGTCCAGCTGATCGAGCGTGATCAGTCCGGCGCGCAAGCCGTCGTCCACGTCGTGGTTGTTGTAGGCGATCTCGTCGGCCAGGTTGGCCAGCTGTGCTTCGAGTGAAGGTTGGGTGCCATCGAGGAAACGCTGCCCCACCTCGCCCAGCCGCTCGGCATTGGCACGCGAGCAGTGCTTGAGGATGCCCTCTCGAGTTTCGAACATCAGATTCAAGCCATCGAAGGCCGCATATCGGTCTTCGAGCACATCGACTGTTCGAAGCGACTGCAAGTTATGTTCGAAACCGCCATGCTCCTTCATGCAGGCGCTTAACGCATCCTGCCCAGCATGACCGAAAGGCGTATGGCCCAGGTCGTGCGCCAGCGCGATCGCTTCTGCCAAATCCTCGTTGAGGCTGAGCTGGCGAGCGATGCCGCGGGTGATCTGGGCGACTTCGATGCTGTGCGTCAGGCGAGTGCGGAACAGATCGCCCTCGTGGTTAACGAACACCTGAGTCTTGTATTCCAGGCGACGAAAGGCCGTGGAATGCACGATGCGGTCGCGATCGCGCTGGAACTGACCACGCGCGACAGGCGCCGGCTCATCATGACGACGTCCGCGCGACGCGGCTTCGGTTACGGCATAGGGGGCGAGCTCAAGCATGCAGTCTCCCGAGGGCTGAGTTAGCGACAGTCAACGACCCACAACTGATGTGAAGGCCCGTTCACAAGAAACCCGCCCATCCCGACGAAGGGAGCGCCGCGGACTCAGCGGCAGCGGGTCTCGATGGCTGCAGCGATGTCAGACGGCATCGCGTCACCGTGAATCGCCGCACGACCCAGCGCCCGCAGCAACACCAGACGCAGTCGACCCGCCTCGACCTTCTTGTCATGCGCCATGAGTTCCAGGTAGCGAGCTGCACCGAGCTTCGGCCCCCACACGGGCAAATGCGAACGCTCGAACAAGGATTCGATACGCGCCACATCATCACGCGTCATCCAGCCCAGGCTGCGAGAAAGCTCCGCGGCCATCATCGTACCCGCCGCAACCGCCTCGCCGTGAAGCCACTCGCCGTAGCCCAAGCCCGTCTCGATGGCGTGACCAAAGGTATGACCGAGATTGAGCAGCGCACGCTCGCCCTGCTCGGTTTCGTCTGCGGCTACCACTTCAGCCTTGTTGCTACAGGAACGCTCGATCGCGTAGGCCAGTGCCTCGGGGTCACGCGCCACCAAGCGCTCGAGGTTCTGCTCCAGCCAAGCCAGGAACTCGGCGTCGCGGATCAAGCCATACTTGATTACCTCAGCCAAGCCGGCGGAGAGTTCGCGGTCAGGCAGCGTGCTCAAGGTGTCGATATCGGCGAGCACCAGCTTGGGCTGATAGAACGCACCGATCATGTTCTTGCCCAGCGAATGGTTGATCGCCGTCTTGCCACCGACCGAGGAGTCGACCTGCGCCAGCAGTGTCGTCGGGATCTGGATGAAAGGCATGCCGCGCTGGTAGCAGGCCGCAGCGAAGCCGCCCATGTCACCCACCACACCGCCACCGAGCGCGATGAGCGTGGTCGACCGCTCGCAACGCTCGGCCAGCAGCGTATCGAAGATGCGGTTCAGCGTGGGCCAATCCTTGTGCGCCTCGCCATCGGGCAAGCTGATGGTCGTAACGCCCACTCCAGCGGACGCCAGCGTCGTACTCAGGCGCGCGAGATAAAGCGGGCCCACCACGTCGTTGGTCACGATCGCGACACGCCTGGTCTTCAGGTGCGGCAGGATCAGGTCCGCGCGGTCGAGCAGTCCGCGACCGATATGGATCGGGTAGGCGCGATCGCCTAGGGCGACGTTCAGGGTTCGCATGGCGTGTTCTTCAGTTTCTGCTGGGCAAGTTTCTGCAGGGCGTTCTCGATCATGCGCACCATCGTGCCCGGATTGCCGCGGCCACCGTCAATGATCAGGTGGGCAACATCGCGATAGAGCGGGTCACGTTGCTGGTACAACTCTTCGATGCGCTGCCGAGGGTTTTCGACCTGCAGGAGCGGCCGGTTGCGATCGTGACGGGTGCGCTCATACAGGATCTGTGGCGGCACGTTGAGATAGATCACCACGCCACGCTCGCGCATCAAGCTGCGGTTGGCGGGCGTCGTCACCACGCCACCGCCAGTGGCGATGACAATGTCCGGCTCTTGCGAAAGCTCGTCCATCATGTGCGTTTCACGACGGCGGAAGCCTTCCTCGCCTTCGATCTCGAAGATGGTCGGGATGCTGACCCCAGTGCGGGCGATGATCTCGTGGTCGCAATCGGCAAAGCGAACCTTGCGCCGACGCGCAAGCTCCTTGCCGACGGTGGTCTTGCCGGCTCCCATCATGCCGATCAGTATCAAGCAGCTCACGCGCGATTCGCCGGAAGTCCAGATGAAAAAGGGGCGGGCACCCTCTCGGGATGCCCGCCCGGCGGATTGTATCAGCTGTGTGAAGGGCTTACCGCAGCGTCAGCGCGTCGGAAACGATTCGCGGGGTGACAAAAACGAGGAGTTCCTTGCGATTCGAGACTGTGCTGCGCGTCTTGAAGAGATTTCCGACTACAGGGATGTCACCCAACAAAGGCACTTGATCCACTGCGTTCGTCTCTTCTTCTTCGTAGATTCCGCCGATGACAACCGTACCGCCGTTCTCGATCAGCACTTCGCTCTTGATGTTCTTGGTCTCGATTGGCGGGACGCCCAACAGCATGTTTTCGTACAACGGCCGATCCTTGTTGACCTCAATAGCCAGCTGGAGGCGTCCATCAGGGGTGATCTGCGGCTTCACTTTCAGCGACAAGACCGCCTTCTTGAACTCCACATTCGTAGCACCAGAACTCGTCGCCTCTTGATAGGGAATCTCGGTACCCTGCTCGATAGACGCTTCAACTTGATTGGCCGTTAACACACGCGGACTGGAGACGATTCTCCCTCGACCGTCCGACTCCAAGGCCTGCAACTCCAGATTCAAAAATCGGCTCATTGCACTATTAAATAGCGTCATATTGAGAGCGCCATAGCCTGTGGGGAGAAAACCATTACCGCTGGTAACGGACTCTCCAACATTCTGGATCGTGGCATTCACCAAACCGTTCCCAGATGAATCGATTTCCAACGCGCCGGTTGTAGTGTTGGGCTTCAGGGACACGAATTCGGAAGAACCGAAGCCGATCTTGGCTCCTCCATCATTGATACTCCATGGCTTACGGCTTCCAAAACCGAGACGAACGCCGACGTCACGTGCAAACGTCTTACTCGCTTCGACAATCCGCGCCTCAATCAACACTTGCCGCGGAGCAACATCGATCTCCTGGATCAGTTTCCGCAAAGCCTCAAGCCGCACGCCCACATCGGTCACGAACACCTTATTGCTGCGCTCGTCCACCACCACGCTACCGCGTTTGGACAGCATGGTCTGGTCCTTGCTTTTCAGGAAATCGAAAATCTCCTTGGCCTTGTGGTAATTGATCTGGAAGCTCTCAGTTGCCAGCGGCTCAAGGTCGCCAATTTGCGCTTTGGCCTCAAGCTGCAATTTTTCGCGCGCAGCCAGCTCATCACCCGGCGCGATCCAGATCACGTTACCGCTCTTGCGCATGTCCAGGCCCTTGGCCTGGAGGATGATGTCCAACGCCTGATCCCACGGCACGTCCTTCAACCGTAAGGTGAGATTGCCCTGCACCGAATCGGACGTAATGATGTTGAAGTCGGTGAAGTCGGCAATCACCTGCAGCACCGAGCGCACATCCACGTTCTGGAAGTTAAGTGAAAGCTTTTCACCTTGGAAATCGCGGCGACCACCGCCAAGCTTGTTCGGATCTTCAACGACACGTTTCACTTCGAGCACGAACCGGTTGTCGCTCTGATAGGCATTGTGCTCCCACAGTCCATTCGGCGTGACTGTCAAGCGGACATTGTCACCCGACTGCTGCATCGTCATCGCGGTAACCGGCGTGGCAAAATCCGTCACGTCGGAACGACGGCGCAGGTGTTCAGGCAAGGACGACTTCAGGAAATCGACAACGAGATTGCCGCCTTGCTGACGGATATCTATGCCTGTTTCAGGGCTGGACAGATCGACGACGATACGTCCTTCTCCGTCGGTACCACGACGGAATTGAACGTCACGCACCGCCGCCACGCTGGCCGCTGCAACCCGCGACTCCGCAAAATTGCCTTGTGCCTGCGCCACCACCGTTCGCTGCACGTCTTGCGCATTATTCGGCCGAATGGCAATGACGACATTGCGCCCCTCGATACTTGTGTCATAAGGGCTTGTCTTCACCAGATTAAGCACCAGCCGCGTTCGATCGCCGGCCTGAACGATGTTGGCGCTGCGCAGATCACCCCGCTCGATAGTCTGAACATTCCGCCCAAGCGCATTACCCGTACCGGGGAAGTCAAAGGCGATACGCGCCGGGCTCGCAACGCTGAAGCTTGCCGGCGGGGTGGTCAGCGGCTCTTTCATAGCCACTCTCAGATAGATGACACCGCCTTGCTCGGCGACTTCCAGACCTTCAATCTGGTTCGCAAGGCTCTGCACCTGCTCGACGTCCTGCGCAAATACAGCGGGGGCAGGCACAACGCCGGCAAAAGCGGCTGCCAGCAGCAGCGTTCCGATTCGGTATTTCATTTTCCGGTCTCCTGCAACTCCTGCAGCGTCAGCGTACTGATCCGCTCGACCCAGTCGCCATGCACATCTTCAACAAGCTCCTTCAACGTGACGTCGCTGTCGCTGATGTTCGTGATCACGCCGAAGTTCTGCCCCATATAGTTTCCAACCTTGACCTGGTGCAAGCTCTTGTCCGCAAGCACCAACGCATGAATATTGCGAGCCTGCGACAACACACCCACCATGCGCAGTGACTCGAGCGGGTAGGACTCAAGCGGCTCTTTACGACGATCGAGATTCGGACGCAGGTTGTTGCTGGCCCGCTTTTCGACTTCCATCCGCCCCTTGCGGAAAGGGTCGTCGACATTGACGCCCACGTAGTCGATGGCAGGGAAGGGCTTGATTTCAGGCAGCGCCTTGACCGCCCCCCGCATGCCTTTAGCCTGTTCGTCCATCCAAACCTGGATGTCTCCCTGACCACTGTCACTGCAGCCCGCCAAAAGGACAACGCAGGCGAGAATCGCTGCACGATTCATCACTTCTTCCCCTTCGCTGCCGCCGCTGCCTTGGCTTCCTGCCGCTGCTTGGCGATCTCTTCCTCGTCCAGATAGCGGTATGTGGTCGCCTTGGCCTCGAGCTTGAGCCGACCATCACTGTCGGCATTGAGTGCAACGTTGTTCAAGGTCACGATGCGGGGCATGCGGGCGACGTCACTCGCAAATTCGCCAAGCTCGTGATATCCGCCGGTCACACGGATGTCGATGGGCATTTCGGCGTAAAAATCCTTGACCACATTCGCACCCGGCTTGAACAGCTCAAACTGCAGCCCACGCCCGAGCCCCGCCTGGTTGATATCGGATAACAGAGAATCCATCTCTGCACGGTTGGGCAACTGTTTGAGCAAGGCACCGAACTGGCGGTCTATTTCTGCCAACTGTCGGCGATGTTCCTCAAGATTGACTGCCTGCCGTTTCTTTGACACCCAGCTCTCGCGCAGCTGGACCTCTTCCTGCTCGCGCTGAGCCAAGGTCTCGACCTGCCCCTGCCAATCGAACCACCAGAATGCTCCAACCGTCGCGGCAAGCAGACCGACCATCACGGCAACACGCGGCGCGAGCGGCCACATGCCGGGGTCGTTCGTATCGAGCCCCTTGAAGTCTTGCGCCAAACGATTGAAATCGATCGAACGCGCAGCTTTGGGCGTCGCGAGCGTCTTCATTTACGCGCTCCTTGCGCCTTCGCATCAACGGACGACGGGGTGGCTGGCTTCACTTCCTCCACCTTTGGACGCTCGATGCTGATGCCCAATGTAAATTCACTGACCCGACGCTCATCCACGGTCGAAGACTTGGCCTCTACCAGCGTCGGACGCTCAAGAAAAGGCGACTCCTCTAGGTTACGCATCAGGTGCGACACCCGCGCATTGGATTGTGCGTAACCCACAAGCGTAATGAGTCCCCCCACCTGCTTGACCGACTTCAGATAAACGCCCTCGGGCATACCTTTAGCCAACTCATTGAGCAAATGGACCGACTCGGACCGCGTGCTCTGCAAGTCCTCGATGATCTGCTTGCGCGCAAGCAATGCGTCGATTTGTTCCCGCAACCGACGAATCTCGGCAATCTCCTTGTCAAGCTTGGCGATCTCGGCCTTGAAGAAGGCATTTCGCGCCTCCTGCCGTCCGATGTAGCCGGCGTAGATCGAATGCACGAGAAACCCGATCAGCGCGCCCAGCACGACCATACCGGCCGACAGCGCATAAAACTGCGTACGGCGTTGCTTGCGCTTTTCAGCACGGTGCGGCAGCAGGTTGATACGAATCATTCGTCGAACCTCCGCAGAGCCAGCCCGCAGGCCACCATCAGGGACGGCGCGTCGGCCAGCAAACTCTTCGGCCTCACCTTCGCAGACAGAGTCATCCCCACGAACGGATTGCCAATCAGCGTTTCAACCTGGGTGCGTGCTGCCACGATGTCCGCCAATCCAGGCATCACCGCACATCCCCCCGCCAGCACGAGGTGGTCGACCTGGTTGAACTGCGTGGAGGTAAAGAAGAACTGCAGGGCACGCGAAACCTCAAGCGCAAGGCTGTCGAGGAAAGGGCGCATCAGCTCGCGGCTGTAGGTATCAGGCAAGGAACCCGCGCGCTTGGCCGCCTCGGCTTCGTCCGAACTCATTCCATAATGCCGCGCGATATCTTGAGTGAGCTGATTGCCGCCAAAGGCCTGCTCTCGCGTATACACCTGCTGGCGATTGCGGAACATGCTGACCTTCATGACATTGGCACCAACATCGACCAAGCCGACAACCTTGTCCTGACCGCCATTGGGCAACTGACGACAGACAAGCTCTAGCGCCGATTCGATTGCGAGAGACTCGACATCGACCACCGTCGCCTTCAGCCCAGCAGCCTGCGCAACAGCAACACGGTCCTCGACCTTGTCTTTGCGCGACGCGGCAATCAAGACCTCGAGCTCACCGGGATTACCAGGCGCCGGCCCCACAACCTGGAAATCGAGATTGACCTCATCGATCGCGAACGGAATGTACTGGTTCGCCTCGGACTCGACTGAAATTTCCATCTCCTGCTCTCGCAGCCCGGCCGGCAGGATGATTTTTTTCGTGATCACCGACGAAGCCGGCAACGCCATGGCGACATTCTTGATGCCTGAACCAAAGCGTCTGAGGGCACGGCGAACTGCTTCGCTGACCGCCTCGAGATTGGCGATGTTGCCGTCGGCAACGGCATCGCGCGGTAGCGGCTCGATGGCGTAACGCTCGACTTTGTAACCTTCCTTGTCCCCTCCGGACAACTCGACGAGCTTGACCGATGAAGATGAGATATCGAGCCCGGCGAGCTGATGTGCAGCAGAGCCGAAAAAGGGGAGATCAATCACAAAGAAAACCCTTACATTTCTTTATGTTAGGAGCAAAACTTGATTTTTGCTCTCAAATCGTATCAACAAGGCCTTGTAGGTGTAAAGGGCACTGTTTCACAGACTACACTGGGAAACAACGAGCCTCGAGACCATCTCGTATAATGCGGGCCCTATCGATGCTTCCTGGACTGCTGATGCGCTGGGTCCTTTATCCGGTCGCAGCGCTGCTCGCGCTGACGATCCTTGGCCTTGCCACGCTGGCAGCAATTTCGCTGTTCGCTTGGCCCAATCTGCCCTCGTTGGACTCCCTGACCGATTACCGCCCCCGGGTACCGTTGCGAGTATATACGTCGGATGGACACCTGCTCGGCGAGTTTGGTGAAGAGCGACGTGACGTGGTTCGCATCGCCGACGTCCCTGCGGTGCTCAAACACGCCATTCTCGCTGCGGAAGATGAACGCTTCTACGAGCATGCCGGCGTCGATCCGATGGGCATCGCACGCGCTGCGCTTGCGAATCTGACATCTGGAGGACGCGGTCAAGGCGCATCGACGATCACCATGCAGGTGGCGCGCAATTTCTTCCTCACACGCGAAAAAACCTACAACCGCAAGCTGTACGAAATCCTGCTTGCGTTCAAGATCGAGCACGAGTTGAGCAAGGATCAGATCCTCGAGCTCTACATCAACCAGATCTATCTCGGCCAGCGCGCGTATGGTTTTGCTGCGGCCGCACGTGCTTACTACGGCAAGACCCTGGACGCGCTGAGCATCCCTGAAGCTGCGATGTTGGCCGGGCTCCCCAAGGCGCCCTCTGCATTCAACCCCATCGTCAATCCTTCGCGTGCAGCCGTGCGTCAGCAATACGTGCTGCGTCGCATGCTTGAGACGGGTTTCATCACACAAAAGGATTTCGAAGCCGCCATCGCGGTGGCCACGCCGACTCGCAGCCAACGCGACACCGCGATCGCACGCAAGCAGCAGGCGCAAGCGACACAGGGTGACTATGTCGCCGAGATGGCGCGTCAGATCGCGGTCGAGCAGTTTGGCGACCAAGCCTACGAACTCGGCATCCGCATTTTCACGACAGTGAGCAGCAAGGATCAGGAGGCTGCCTACGCAGCACTGCGCAAAGGCGTCATGGATTATGACCGTCGTCATGGCTATCGCGGCCCCGAGTCCTTTGCCGACCTTCCTGCGGAAGGCGTGCCGGATGAACAGCTCGACGAACTGCTCGCCGAACACAGCGACTACGACGACCTCCTCGCCGCCATCGTCTTGCAGGCCTCGGCCAAGCAAGTGAAGGTTTATCGTCGCGGAGAGGAAATCACGATCACTGGCAACGGCCTGCGCTTCGCCGCGCCCATGCTGGCCGACAAAGCGCCACAGACACGCCGCATCCGTCGGGGCGCAATCGTGCGCATCCGTGACACAGGCGACAAAGGCTGGGAAATCGCGCAGATGCCCGAGGTGCAGTCCGCCCTTGTATCGATCGATCCGCGTAACGGCGCGGTCCGTGCCTTGGTGGGCGGCTTCGATTTCAACCGTAACAAATTCAACCATGTGACCCAAGGTCAGCGCCAGCCGGGCTCCAGCTTCAAGCCCTTCATCTATTCAGCAGCTTTGGAGCGTGGCTACGGCCCCGGCCATGTCGTGGCCGATGAACCGCTGTACTTCCCAGCAGGCGTCACAGGCAGTCAAGCCTGGGAGCCGAAGAACTACGATGGAAAATACAGCGGACCGATGACCATCCGCAGCGCGCTGGCGCGCTCCAAGAATATGGTGTCGATCCGCATGCTGCAGGACATCACACCCAGCTTTGCCCAGGACTATATTGGCCGCTTTGGTTTCGACTCGGCCAAACACCCCCCATACCTGACGATGGCCCTGGGCGCCGGTAGTGTCACGCCGTGGGAACTGGCCGGCGGCTACGCCGTATTCGCAAACGGCGGCTTTCGCATCACGCCCTATGTCGTCAAGGAAATCTACGACGGCAATGGCAAGCTGATCGCACGCACCGACCCCCCTGTCGCGGGAGAAAGCGCACCACGCGTCCTGGACCCGCGCAATGCCTGGCTGATGGATTCCATGATGCAGGACGTCGTGACGCGCGGCACCGCCACTCGCGCACGCAGCCTGAAGCGCAACGACCTTGCGGGCAAGACGGGCACGACGAACGACTATCTCGATGCCTGGTTCTGCGGCTACAACCCGGATCTGGTCGCGGTATCGTGGGTCGGCTTCAGCCAGCCACGCAACCTCGGTCGCGGCGAAACGGGGGGGGCTGCAGCCCTGCCCATCTGGATCAACTACATGGACAAAGCACTTGAGGGCACGCCGGAAGTTCAGCGCCCACAACCCAATGGCTTGATCCAGGTACAGGCCGGCGACGGTAGTCGAATGGATTACCAATACGCGGAATACGCCCCGCCGGAACCGCCACTGGCGCCAGACTGGCTGCGCGAAATGTTCGCATCGGACAACGAACCTGCGCTGGAGGCGCCCGAAGAGGCCACCCCACCGGCTGCACCACGCCTACCTCCCGCAGCCCAGGCACCTGCACCGATCGAAGACCGCATGCCGGTCCCGATTCGACGCTGACGCCCGGCCCCCGGATCAGGCCGGGCGACGCAGTGCAACGGCCTCGCCCGCCTGTTCGCTGGCCAACGCAGACAGCATGACCCAAAGATCCGAGCGATCCCGTGTATTGAGCCACGCCCCCTCTACCGGACGAAAGTGAAAGCCGCCCGACTTGGCAGCAACCCAGATTTCGCGCGCTGCAGTATGGCGATTGATGATCATCTTGCTGCCATTGTCGAATTCGATTTCGAGCACGCTGCCGGGCTTGGGCTCGACATCGAGATCGACGCCGCAATGCTCGAAAGCGGTTTCGATTCGCGCCAGCTCGGCCTCGGCTAGCGCATTGAATGCAGACTCTTCCATGCGGATTCCTTCTGTTAGCATTCTGGTTTTTCGTGAATGACGGTGATGCAAGCCAAATTTACCGCGATCGCACTTGTCTGCGCGCTTCTGTCGGCCTGCGGCATCAAGGGCCCGCTCTACCTGCCCGCCCCCAAGACCGGCGCATCCGGCCAGCCTGCGTCCGGCGCCGATCATAACAAAGCCATTCAGCCCCCGGACCTGATCCAGCCCTCCTCGATCCAATGACCGCCTCGAAGAAAACCCTCGGCGCCTATCCAACGCCGACCCTGCACCGCCTGAACGGCGCCCTGAGCCTCGAAGGCCTGACACTGACGCAGATCGCCGAACAATTCGGCACACCCAGCTACGTCTATTCGAAAGCCGCGCTCACCACTGCCTTCAATGCCTGGCAGCAGGCGCTCGCAGGTCGCCGCGCGCTGGTCTGTTACGCAGTCAAAGCCAACTCCAACCTCGGCATCCTGTCCGTATTCGCGCAACTCGGTGCCGGCTTCGACATCGTATCCGGCGGAGAGCTGGCGCGTGTCCTGGCTGCAGGCGGCCACGCCAGCAAGGTTGTCTTTTCCGGCGTGGGCAAGACCCGCGACGAAATGCGCCAAGCGCTGACGGCGGGTATCCGCTGCTTCAACGTCGAGTCGGCCGCCGAACTCGAGCGCCTCGACACCATCGCCGGCGAACTGGGCGTGCGTGCCCCTATCGCGCTGCGCGTCAATCCGGATGTCGATCCGAAAACCCACCCCTACATTTCCACCGGTCTGAAGGGCAACAAGTTCGGCGTGGCCTTCGCCGACGCACTGCCGCTGTATCGCCGCGCAGCTGCACTGGCCAACCTGCGTGTCAGCGGCATTGCCTGCCACATCGGTTCGCAACTGCTCGATCCGGCACCGATGGCCGAAGCCGCGCAAAAAGTGGCCGACCTGGTCGACCGTCTCGCCGCCGAGGGCATCAGCCTCGACCACATCGATCTTGGCGGTGGGCTCGGCATTCGCTACCGCGACGAAACGCCGCCGGCAGTGGCCGAGTACCTCGCACCGCTGCTGACCGTCTTCGAAGGCCGCAAGGAAGAACTCTGCTTCGAGCCCGGTCGGTCGCTCGTCGGCAACGCCGGCTTGCTGCTGACGCGCATCGAATACCTGAAGCCTGGAGAGACGAAAAACTTTGCCATCGTCGACGCTGCCATGAACGACCTTGCCCGCCCCGCCCTCTACGACGCCTGGCATGAAGTGGTCGAAGTCGTCACCCGCGATACGACTGCACAAAACTACGACATCGTCGGCCCGATCTGCGAAAGCGGTGATTTTCTGGCCCGCGAACGCAAGCTGGCCATCGCCGAGGGTGATCTGCTGGCCATCCTGTCGGCCGGCGCCTATGGCATGACGATGAGTTCCAACTACAACACGCGTCCCCGCGCTGCAGAGGTCATCATCGATGGCGACCAGGCCCACCTGGTGCGCTCGCGAGAAACCGTTGCCGCGCTGTTCGCCGACGAAAAGCCGCTAAGCTAAACACGACAGGCGGGCTGCTGATCAGGCGCCCGCCTCATCAAGACGTTCGGACTCCTGGTACAAGGCACGGCCAAACGCCTTCCAGGCCCGCCCCCCGCTGGTGTGGACGCCGATCTGCGCGCTCTGACGCATGGTACTGAGCATCAGCTCGGACAAGGCAAACAGCTCACCGGTGAGCTTTTCGGTCCGGATCGGACTGCGCAGCAGTTTCACCACCTCCCCGGGCTTGCAGCTCAAGGCCTGACGGGCCAGTTCACGCAGTCTCGCCTGGTCATCCCAGTCCAGCCCAAGCGCCAGCCCACGCTTGTAGATCTCGCGCTCGAGTTCGTCGGCCGTACGCGCATAATGTCCGAATCCGCTCATTTCTCAGACCTTTCATTCACGCCGGAAGAAGAATCGCCGGCGTCAGCACCCATGTATCCTCACGGGCACATTCAATTTTCATTCCCGGTATTCTACCGCCCTGCGCCAAGGCCAGCCTCGGTGCTCGACGCGCGTTTGTGCCGCAGTGCACTATCCCAGGCCATACGCTGCGGGCGACTCACACTTTTTTTCGGCTGGCTGCTCGCTGTCAGCCCCGTACAGGCGACCAACGCACTGCCTCCTGCCGTCGAACTGGCGCTCAATCACGCTCAGATCCCACGCGATGCAGTGTCGGTCTGGGTGCAAGCGGTGGATGAGTCACGTCCTACCCTGAGCCTTAACGCAGACACACCGATGAACCCTGCATCGGTCATGAAGCTTGTCACGAGCTTTGCCGCGCTCGAGCGACTCGGCCCTGCGCATACATGGACGACCCGTCTTGCCAGCCACGCCAAGGTGTCGAACGGCGTGCTGCCGGGCGACCTCTACATCCTGGGTAGCGGCGACCCTGTACTCGACCAGGATCGCACCACAAAGCTGCTGCGACGCCTGCGCGGGCTGGGTATCGAACGCATCGCCGGCGACATCGTGCTCGACGCTTCCGTGCTGCGACTACCGCCACACGACCCCGACGCCTTCGACGGACGCGGTCTGCGGCCCTACAACAGTGGCCCGCATGGGCTCTTGATGCACTACAACACCCAGCAACTGGCGCTCTTCCCCGGCCGCCAGGCAAACGACAGCGTGAGCGTCGTTGCCGAGCCCGCGCTGACAGGCATCGTCATCGACAACCGCATCGTCACCTCCGACACAAGCTGTGAGGTGTGGTATCGCGATCTCGACGCGCGCATCGAGCCTGGTCGCCGGCTCGTGCTGAGCGGCAGCTTGCCGGCGAGCTGCGGCCCCCGCACCTGGAGTGCAGCGCCACTTCCACCCGCCGACTACGCCACTGCCCTGGTCGCCACGCTCTGGTCCGAAACCGGCGGCCACCTCGACGGCCAAGTGCGCAATGGAGTCGCCGCTGCAGACATTCAAACCCTGCTCAGCCACGAATCTCCACCGCTCTCCGACATCGTCCGCGACATGAACAAATGGTCGAGCAACGTCATTGCACGTCAGTTGCTGGCCAATCTGGGGGCAGCGGGCCCAAATCATGCCCCCGATGAATCGGACATGGTGACACGCGGCACCCGTGTGGCGACGGATACGCTCGCCGCTGCCGGCATCGACACGCAGGGACTGCAGATCGAGAACGGCTCCGGGCTGTCCCGCATCGAACGCATCCGCGCCGACAGCTTGGGCCAGATGTTGCTGCGGGCGTGGCGCCGCCCCTGGATGCCGGAGTATATCGCCGCACTTCCGGTGGCCGGCCTCGATGGCACCGCACGTCGAAGGCTGCGCGACAGTCCGGCCAGCGGCCACGCACACATCAAAACCGGCACGCTAAACGGTGTTCGTGCGATCGCCGGCTATGTGCTGGACCGCAGCGGCCGACGCCATGTGGTGGTCATGATGGTGAATCACCCCGAAGCCGCCAACAGCGCAGCCGCCCAGGACGCCTTGCTCGAATGGGTCTGGGCCGCGACGCCCTGATCACACTCGCGGCAGTGGCATCGGCAGCGGTCGACGCTGGATCAGCACCCACCAGCCGCGAACGACGCGATACAGAATCCACACCCCCGCGAGCAGCAAAACCGCCAGTGCGAAGGGCAATCCAACGATCGTCAAACCCATCAGCACCGCAACGGCCACCCACAGCACGGCAAACCAGAACGTGCGGATCTGCCAGCGGAAATGGCTCTCCAGCCAGGTGTCACGCACCGCCGTCTGGTTCCAGTAGTTCAGTACCACTGCAGCGATCGATGGCAGGCTAGCGATGAAACTGAAGATGATCGTCGCCGAACCGACCACCGCGGAAAACACCGCAAACGCATGCAGCGCATAAACCAGATGCGTGACCGTGACCATGTTTTCCGAGGGCTGGCCGGGCTGGAGCGGCGCGGGAATGGGATTGCTCATCGATACTCCTTTATCCGGAAGGGACTACAGGCCAAGTTCGCTCCACATCGCGTCGACCTTCGCCTTGACTGCCGCGTCCATCACGATCGGCGTACCCCATTCGCGATTCGTCTCACCCGGCCACTTGTTGGTCGCATCCAGCCCCATCTTGCTGCCCAGGCCGGCGACCGGACTGGCGAAGTCGAGGTAATCGATCGGCGTGTGGTCGACCAGCGTGGTATCGCGCGTGGCATCCATACGGGTGGTCAGCGCCCAGATCACCTCCTTCCAGTCGCGGATGTTCACGTCCTCGTCCACCACGATGATGAACTTGGTGTACATGAACTGGCGCAGAAAGCTCCAGATGCCGAACATCACCCGTTTGGCGTGGCCCGGGTACTGTTTGCGGATGCTGACCACCGCCAGGCGGTAGGAGCAGCCCTCGGGCGGCAGGTAGAAATCCACGATCTCGGTGAACTGCTTCTGCAGCAACGGCACAAAGACCTCGTTCAGCGCCACGCCCAGCATCGCCGGCTCGTCGGGCGGTTTGCCGGTGTAGGTGCTGTGGTAGATCGGATCACGGCGCATCGTGATGCGCTCGATGGTGAACACCGGAAAGTCCGAGACCTCGTTGTAGTAGCCGGTGTGATCGCCGTAGGGGCCTTCTGGCGCCATGTCGTCCGCGTGGATCACGCCTTCAAGCACGATCTCGGCCGAGGCCGGTACCTGCAGGTCGTTACCGATGCACTTCACCAGTTCAGTCTTGGCACCACGCAAGAGGCCGGCGAACTGGTATTCCGAGATCGAATCCGGCACGGGCGTCACTGCCCCAAGAATGGTCGCCGGGTCGCAGCCCAGCACCACTGAGACCGGAAACGGCTCGCCTGGATGGGCGCGCTGGTGCTCGAGGAAGTCGAGCGCGCCGCCGCGATGCGCCAGCCAGCGCATGATCACGCGGTTGCGGCCGATCACCTGCTGGCGGTAGATGCCCAGATTCTGGCGCTTTTTGTGCGGTCCGCGCGTCACCACCAGACCCCAGGTGATCAGCGGCGCGGCATCGCCCGGCCAGCAATGCTGGATCGGCAGCTTCGCCAGATCGACCTCATCGCCCTGCCACACCACCTGCTGGCACGGCGCAGAACGGACTTCCTTCGGCGCCATGTTCAGCACCTGCTTCAGCACCGGCAGCTTCTCCCAGGCGTCCTTCAGGCCCTTGGGCGGCTCGGGCTCCTTGAGGTAGGCGAGCAGCTTGCCCACCTCGCGCAGCGGTGTGCTCCAGTTGCCGTCAGCCACATCCTCACCCATGCCCATCGCCACCCGCTGCGGGGTGCCGAAGAGATTGGCGAGTACCGGGATGGCTTGCGGCACACCCCGGGTCACCGGTTTCTCGAACAGCAGCGCAGGCCCACCGGCACGCAGCACGCGGTCGGCGATCTCGGTCATTTCGAGATGGGTATCAACCGGAGCGGTGATGCGCTTCAGTTCTCCCCGCGCTTCGAGTTGGGCAATGAAGTCGCGCAGGTCATCGTATTTCATTCAAGCGTCTCGTGATGGATGCGTGTCATGGGCGTGCAAGGCATGGGCAAGCATTGACGCGCCCGCGGGCGCGAAGTTGCAGTCGCCGGGAAACGCACAGGCTCAGCGGTGGGCGTTGATCGCATCCCGGGTGTCGATCGCCACTTTGCGTGCCGCCTCGGCGAAGTCTTCGCCCTTCCCCGCATACAGGATCGCCCGCGAGGAATTGATCATCAGCCCGGCACCCTTGGCCGTGCGTCCTGCCGCCATGGTCGCGGCGATGTCACCGCCTTGGGCACCGATGCCCGGCACCAGTAGCGGCATGTCACCGGTGAGTTCGCGCACGCGGGCGATCTCAGCCGGGAACGTGGCGCCGACCACGAGGCCGCAGTTGCCGCTGGCATTCCAGTCCTCGGCCACCGTGCGCGCGACGTGCTCGTACAGCTTCATCCGGCCGCGGGGCGTCTCGACCTCGAGGAACTGCAGGTCCGAGCCACCCGGGTTGGAGGTGCGGCACAGCAGGATCACGCCTTTGTCGGGGTAAGCCAGATAGGGATCGACCGAGTCACGGCCCATGTAGGGGTTGACCGTGATCGCGTCGGCCTTGAAGCGCTCGAAGGCTTCGATGGCGTATTGCTCGGCGGTACTGCCGATGTCGCCGCGCTTGGCATCGAGGATCACCGGGGTGTCGGGATGCACCGAGTGGATATGCTCGATCAGCGCCTCGAGCTGGTCTTCGGCGCGATGGGCGGCGAAGTAGGCGATCTGCGGCTTGAAGCAGCACACCACGTCGGCGGTGGCATCGACGATGGCCTTGCAGAAGTCGAAGATGGCATCCGGCTTGCCCTGCAGATGCGCGGGAAATTTCGCAGGATCGGGGTCAAGACCGACGCACAGCAGGCTGTTGCGCTGTTGCCAAGCGGCGTCGAGAGCGGTCATGAAATGCATGTCAGGGTCCAGAAATTACGCGAAAAAAGCAGCTGCGCTCAGAGGCGACGCAGCACATCATCGATGAACAGGCCGGCGAAGATCGCGGCGCCCAGCCAGTTGTTGTGGCGGAAGGCCTTGAAGCAGTTCGCCCGGTCACGATCGCGGATCAGGGTGTAGTGGTAACCGGCAATGCCTGCGGCGACCAACAGACCGCCAAACCAGGCCAGGCCCCGATCTGCTGCCACGCCGATCGCAGCGAGCAGGCCAAGCGTGATTGCGTAGCACAGCATCACCGCAGCGACATCGAAACGGCCGAAGGTAATGGCCGAGGTCTTGATGCCGATCTTGAGGTCGTCGGGCCGGTCGACCATGGCGTACTCGGTATCGTAGGCAATCGCCCAGAAGATGTTGGCCAGCAACATCACCCAGCCCACCAGCGGCACTTCGCCCAGGATGGCGGCAAAGCCCATGGGAATGCCGAAACCGAACGCGATCCCCAGGTAGCCCTGCGGAATGGCGAGGAAGCGCTTGGTGAAGGGATAGCTGCCCGCCAGGAACAGCGCCGGCAGGGACAGCCAGATCACCGTCGCGTTGAGCGGCAGGATGAGCAGAAAGGCGAGCAGCGACAGCCCGCCGGCCAGCAGCAAAGCCTCGCGCGGGCTGACCGCACGGGTCGCCAGCGGGCGGTTGCGGGTACGCTCGACATGGCCGTCGAAGTCGCGGTCGGCGTAGTCGTTGATGACACAGCCGGCCGAGCGCATCAGGAAAGTGCCGATCACAAAGATCACCAGCACCTGCAGCGGCGGCCAGCCGTCGGCAGCAAACCACAGCGCCCATAGCGTCGGCCACAGCAGCAGCAGCGTGCCGATGGGCTTGTCGATCCGCATCAGACGGGCGTAGTGCGGCAGCTTGTCACGGAAACTCATCGTGTCGGTCATCGGGGCAGATCTAAAATCGCGGGCAGGAAGAACTCGCTGACCATCAGGGCGCGACCATGACGGCAAAACAGCGAGCGCCGCCCCCACAAGGCCTGGGGCATCGTGATGGACGCCGCGTGTTCGGCAAGGGCAGTTCGGGCCCGATGATACCGCGCATCGCGTGCATCGAGCCGCGTACAAGCCAAGGCGGCACGGGCGATGGCAGGGTCGGCGAACAGCGCCTGACCCAGCGGACGGGCGCCGAAGCCATGGAACAGGTTCCATGCACCGCGCACATGCGCCCTGGGCAACAGGGTGCGTGCAAAAACCACCGGACGACCATCGGCAAGCAAGAGCACCTCGCGCACCCAGACCTGCTGGCCTGCGCGCAGACCGAGCAGTCGCGCTTCATCCGGCACAGCCGAGGCAAGCCCCTGGAACAGCAACTGGACACCAAAGCGATCGCAGCGCGCACGGATCCTCGCCGTCAGCGAAGATGCGTCGGTGAGCCACGGAATCAGGCGGCGCGACACACGGGCACGCGGAGGCGCAGATAACCAGGTTTCGCGGAAAGGATGGGGCAGCATGCAACAGGACTCAGGCGCGCAACAAGGCCTCACGCCCACCCAGCCAGCGCTGCATCAGATACTCGCTGGCCTCCGGCATGTCGCGCAGCATCCGCTCGGCCCATTCGCGCGCGGGGTCGATGAGATCGGTGTCGTCCTCGAGGCTGGCGTAGCGCAACAGCGGCAACCCACTCTGGCGCGCACCGACGAATTCACCCGGACCGCGGATGCGCAGATCCGCACGAGCGATCTCGAAACCATCCGTGTTCTCGAAAATCACTTTCAGCCGCTCGCGCCCGGTCTGCGACAAGGGCTGGGCGTAGATCAGGATGCAGACAGACTCGGCGCTGCCACGACCGACGCGGCCACGTAGCTGGTGCAACTGGGCCAGACCGAAACGCTCGGCATGCTCGATGACCATCAGGCTGGCATGGGGCACGTCGACACCGACCTCGATGACGGTGGTAGCGACCAGCACATCGAGCTCACCGGCAGCAAAGGCTTTCATCGTGGTGGACTTCTCGTCAGCCTTGAGACGGCCATGTACAAGCCCGACTTTCAGTTCGGGCAGTGCGGCAACCAGCGTGTCGAAGGTTTCCACCGCAGTCTGCAACTGCAAGGCTTCGGACTCTTCAATCAACGGACACACCCAATAGGCCTGACGCCCCCCCAGGCAGGCTTGGCGCACGCGCTCGATGACTTCGTCGCGACGGGCATCGGACACCAGCTTGGTGCGGATGGGCGTGCGTCCGGGCGGCAGCTCGTCCAGCACCGAGACATCGAGGTCGGCGTAGTGCGTCATCGCCAGCGTGCGCGGAATGGGCGTCGCCGACATCATCAGCATGTGCGGCCGTCGGCCCTCTTCGCCTTTCTCGCGCAAGGCGAGGCGCTGGCGAACGCCGAAGCGGTGCTGCTCATCGACCACCGCCAAGGCCAGGCGCGGCAGCGTCACCGGGTCTTCGATCAGCGCGTGGGTGCCGACAGCAAGCAGCAACTCGCCCTTGCGCAGGCGCTCCAGTTCGGCCTCGCGCTCGCGCTTCTTGCGGCTGCCCGACAGCCAGGCCACTTCGATGCCGAGCGGCACCAACCAATCGGAGAGCTTGCGCCAATGCTGTTCGGCGAGGATTTCGGTGGGCGCCATCATCGCCGCCTGCCAGCCATTATCCACCGCCTGCAGCATGGCGAGCGCGGCAACCAAGGTTTTGCCGCTGCCGACGTCGCCTTGCAGCAAGCGCTGCATTGGGTGCGGTGCGGCAAGGTCAGTGGCTATCTCGGCAAACGCGCGCGCCTGGGCGCCAGTCGGCTGGAATGGGAGAGTGTCGAGCAACGCGCGCGTAAGGCGATCCCGCTGGGGCAGCGATACGGCGTGACGGGCGCGGCGGGCATTGTAGGCACGTCGCAGCGACATCTGCTGCACCAGCAACTCCTCGAACTTGATCCGCCGCCAGGCGGGATGTTCGCGCAGTTCGAGGGCTGCCGGATCGGCATCCGGAGCGGGGTGATGGAGCGCACGAAGCGCGTGTTCCAAACCGGGCAGCTGCAGCGCGCCCAAGGTGGCTGCAGGCAAGGTTTCAATGATCCGTTCGCTTGCCAACGCCCGATCGATCAGCTTGCGCAGCGTTGCCTGGCCGACACCCGCGGTCGTCGGGTAAACCGGTGTCAGCGCGGCGGGCAAGGGCTCACCCTGCTCCACCGGCTTGACGCGGGGATGCACCATCTCGTCACCGAAAAAGCCACCACGCACCTCGCCGAACAGTCGCACTCGGCGCCCAACGCCGAGCTGCTTCTGTTGCGACGGGTAGAAGTTGAGCCAGCGTGCAACCAAGGTACCGGACGCATCCCTCAGCCGGACCACCAGTTGGCGGCGCGGACGGAGCACGACTTCGCACGACGTGACCTCGCCCTCGACCTGTGCCGGGAACCCTGGGCGCGAGTCGGCGATCAGCGTCAGCCGGGTTTCGTCCTCATAGCGCAGCGGAAGGTGCAGCAACAGATCCTGTGGGCCACGGATGTCGAGCTTGGCCAACAGGCCCGCAAGCTGCGCCCCCACACTCGGCCAGGCTCGCGGGCGCGCAACACGCTCGCCCACCGTAACGACGGGCGGGGTGAAAACGGGGGCAGCAGCCGCTTGGGCGGGGGACACTGCTGGGCGGAAACTCAGCCGAGGACGATGGTCAGGTCAGCCTCGACCAGCGCGCCACGCGGCAGTTCACGCACGCCAACGGTGGCGCGCGCCGGATAAGGCTCAGCGAAGTAGCGCGTCATCACTTCATTGACGACGCCGAAGTTGGAGAGATCGGTCAGGTAAATGGTGATCTTGACCACGTCGGCAAATGACGCGCCGGCGGCTTCGGCGACCGCCTTCAGGTTCTCGAACACCCGCACGGCCTGGGCTTCGACGCCGTCGACCATCTGCATGCTGACCGGGTCGAGACCGATCTGTCCGGACAAGAAAACCTGGTTGCCGACCTTCACGGCCTGGGAGTAAGGGCCGATGGCGGCCGGGGCATTCGGGGTGGAGATGATGGTGCGAGCCATGGAGCAAACCTCTTGTGCAAGGGAGCGCCATTCTAAACCGCACGCAGGCGGTTTCTGTCGGCTGCGGCTGCGACACCCGCTTGATGTCGCAGCCAGACAAAGCGGTGGCGGATAGGCTGTTTCAGCCCTGCTGCCGCAGCGTGATTTCGCAGCCCAGGCGACTGATGACCTTCTGCATCCCACGACGAGCACGGGTATTGATGACAAGCGGCGCCATGAAATTTGCGCTCAAGCCGGCGCTTGCCGGTCCTGCCTCTTCCTGCTTCTGCGAGCGGACGATGATCGCGATGGCGACATCGTCGTCATTCTCGATGGCGAGCAGGGCTTGCTCTTCGTCACTCAGTGTGAATTCGAGGTTGACACCCAAGCGTCCCGGGGCCGTGATCGAAAAGGCGACATCCGGGTCATCGACCGATTGCAGCAAGAAAACCTCAGGCTCACGACCTTCTTCATGCACAAGCACAAAACGACGGCACGCTTCGAAACCGGGCAAGCCCGCGGGAAACTCGATGATGCGATCGTCAGCGACTTCGACGGTGCCAAACTCCGGACTCTTGATCTTCATGGGCACTCCCTCCGTGTGATTGAATCGAACCTGATGCCGCACATCAGGGCTTTTGTTTTGGCGGCGGCAATAGCATACCCGCATCAAGCCCGGCAGCGCGCAGGGCGGCTTGCGCCTTATGTGCCGCATCACGGTCCGCAAAGGGCCCGAGTACGACCCGACTCTGGATGCCAGCGGGCAAACCGCGAGCATCCAGAGCCTGCTGCAGTGCAACTGCATTGGCAGGATCGCCAAATACGCCCAGTTGAATGCGATAACCGTCTGACGGAATGGGTGGCGCACGCTCCAGCAAGGACTTGAGGGGCACGACAGACGGGCTGCTCGCCGGGGACGTCGACGTTTGCGGCAGTGGCCCGGCTGCTTCGGGTGGAAGCGCGGCGGGTGCGGGTGTGGGTGTGGGTGTGGGTGTGGGTGTGGGTGTGGGCAATTGGGCGGTGGCGAGCCGCCCTGTACCGCCGGCGTTCTGCCTTGGATTCTCCGCAGTCATCGGCGGGGCAACCGTCTGTTCGAGCGACAGCACCGCAATGAGTACCGCAAAGGCCGCAAGCAAGGCGCCCCCCGCCATGCGCAGCGCGATATTTCGTTGAGTACGGCGATCGGGCACTGCGCGTTTTTCGCTCATGCGCGCCCTCCTCCTGTACGCGCCAGCGACAGCACAAGACCCGCCTCGGCGACGCTAATACCACACCGGGCCGCAATCTCCTCGGCAGTGTGTCCCTGCTCCGCAAAACGCAGCGCATCGGTGTATTCGGGTGAAGTCGCAGGCTGCTCGACCAGCGTGTCTTCAAGTTGTTGCCGCAGTGCGGCTACTTCGACCCGCAAGGCCTCGATTTCGGCTTGCTGCAGCGCAATGATTGACTGATGCTCTTCGCGTTCTCGACGCAGTTGCCGAATCTCGAATTCGAACTGGAACACCTCGGGCGCTACGACGGTCCGCCCCGGCGCGACGCCCGACGGCGGCACCGGAGGCGTCACGGTGACAGGCCGCAGTTGCGGCGCGTAATCGAATCCGTCTTCATCTTCTTCGTCATCGTCCTCCTTCTGCACACCCGCGGTTACCGGCGTCTTGGCGATTGGCGCGGGCTGTGCAGTCGGCTGGGTGCGCCCCAGCCTCAACGCACGCAGAAATTGCCAACCGGCAAGCAGCAGCAGCAACAGGACGAGCCCCCAAAGGATCTGCCGCAGGCTCATGCACGCACCTGCAACGCCGACCAGGCTTCATCACCACTTGGCAGGCGCAGAGGGGGGGACAGCATCGACGGGCGAAGCATCATCGGCAAACACGGCCTGTGGAGTATTGGCCCGATAATACTGTCCGCCCCCACTGACGACAAAGCTCGATGGATCTCCCCCTGCTGCTGTTCTGGCTGAAGAAACTGCTGGCCGCCCTCGTGCTGCCCCCTTTGCTGCCGCTGCTCTTGATCAGCTTCGGTCTTGTGCTGCTGAAAAACCGTCCGCGCCTGGGACAATCGCTGGCGTGGGCAGGCGTTGTGCTGAGCCTTCTGCTGATGCTGCCCGCAAGCGTGGGCTGGATGGTCGCCCTGATCGAGCCCCCCGCGCCACTGACCGCACAGACCGCAGCGAAAGCGCAGGCCATCGTGATTCTCGGCGCCGGCAGCCGCAGCTATGCACCCGAGTTCGGCGGTGAAACGGTGAATCGTCTGAGCCTGGAACGCGTGCGCTACGGCGCGCGGCTGGCGCGCACCACCAGCCTGCCGGTGCTGGTCAGTGGCGGCGGAAGCGATGAAACACCCGAGGCGACGCTGATGAAAACCACGCTGGAGGAAGACTTCGGCGTCGCGGTGCGCTGGACGGAAGAACGGTCGCGCGACACCCGTGAAAACGCACGTGAATCGGCCGCCATTCTGAAAGCGGCTGAGGTCGAAAACATCTTGCTCGTGACCCACGCCATGCACATGCCGCGCGCGCAAGCCGAATTCGAGGCAGCTGGACTGGTTGTGCACCCGGCGCCGACGGCATGGCTGGGTAACTGGGACGAAGACGCTCGGACGGGCTTCCTGCTCGGCGAGCTTCCCAATCCGAACAGTGCCTACGCAGGCTGGTTTGCGCTGCACGAGGCGCTCGGACAGCTCGCCTATCGACTGTCGCGCTGAAGCGGTCAGCGCCCCTGGAATCCGGGCGCTCGCTTATCGAGGAAGGCCGTCACGCCTTCGGCGAAATCGGCCGTTGCGGCACAGCGCGCAAAGGCCTCGGCCTCGCACTGCAGCTGCGACTCGATCTGGTTGTCGTGCGACGCGGCGAGCAGACGTTTGATCTCACCATAGGCATGACGTGGGCCATTCTTCAGGCGCGTAACGAGCGCCTCCACTGCCTCGTCCAGACCAGCCACCGGCACCACCCGGTTAACAAGTCCCAGACGCTGCGCCTCGATGGCATCGAAACGCTCAGCCAACAGCAGCAATTCGGCCGCTTTGCGGGCACCGACGACACGTGGCAAGAAATAGGACGCCCCGCCATCGCCCGACAGCGCAATCGCCGAGTACGCGGTGGTGAATTTGGCATTGTCAGCGGCGACGACCAGGTCACACCCGGCCATCAGCGACAGGCCAAACCCCGCACAAGCTCCCCGTACGCAGGCGACGACCGGCTGCTGCAGGCCTTGCAGGATTTCGACCGTGGGGTTGATGTGTTGCACGATCATGGCTTTGAACGTGGCAAGACGCGTCTCCGGCGACAGGTGCAACTGACGGGCGAAGTCCTTCAGGTCGCCCCCCGCCATGAAATGCTCGCCAGCCCCGCGAATCACGACCACGGCCACATCCTTGCGCCCAGCAAGTTGGCGCACCGCCTCGGCCAAGTCTTCCATCATCTCGACCGACAACGCATTGAGCGCCTCGGGACGATTCAGGGTCAGGGTTGCGACAGCCTCGACAACCTCAAGCAAAACGGTTCCAGCCATGGATAAGCCCTCACGTAAAAATGCCCGCTCTCGCGCGGGACGCGGAAGCGGGCATTCTGACACGGAGCGCCTTACGCCCCGCAAGCCTCGAACGGACGATTCAATCAGTCGTCGTGTCAGCCCCCGAAGTCGTCAAGCATGATGTTCTCGCGCTCGACACCCAGATCCAGCAGCATCTTGATGACTGCGGCATTCATCATCGGGGGGCCACACATGTAGAACTCACAATCCTCGGGCGCCGAATGGTCCTTGAGGTAGTTGTCGTACAGCACGTTGTGGATGAAACCGGTGTAACCCGTCCAGTTGTCTTCGGGGAGCGGGTCTGACAGTGCCAGATGCCACTTGAAGTTCGGATTCTCTTCCTGCAGCTTGTTGAACTCCTCGACGTAGAACGCTTCACGCATCGAACGCGCGCCATACCAGAAAGTGATCTTGCGCTTGCTGCTCAGACGCTTCAACTGGTCGAAGATGTGCGAACGCATCGGTGCCATACCCGCGCCACCGCCGACAAAGACCATCTCATTGTCTGTTTCGCGAGCGAAGAATTCACCGAACGGACCATA
>Ga0209066_10000741_pt1 | contig 46399 bp, 34 predicted proteins | sample All_14_2_FD_187198 | JGI IMG/M metagenome (GOLD analysis project Ga0209066, IMG submission 187198) | Freshwater microbial communities in response to fracking from Pennsylvania, USA - Allegheny Zone_MetaG_DW_15 (SPAdes) (version 2) ... | reverse complement strand
TGAAGTACCTTGGTAAACTTGTGTTATTGCTGTTTTATGGCAATAATGACTTAAGATATTTCACTGAGAAATACCAATACGAACTTAAGAAATTAACAGAAAATTCTTTGGTTAAAAAGGAGGCTGCCTTAGTTAGGAAGTGGGTTGAGATGATATAGGATGGATTATGTAATTAAAGTCAGTCCTTTACAGCCGCTTTTGGCTTTCTGCCACTTACTTTTGCAAATACTCCTGCCAGCCAAAGAGGGCCTTTACTTAAGATCTTTTCACGTAAGCGATAAGGGAATTTGTCGATAATAACAGTCATGAAATAAAGGAAGCGGGCGTATAAAACACCCGGTACTGCCAGCAGGGCGGTGGTAAAACTATAATTCTTGTATTCTCTCTCATAGCCTGCCATGTCAGCATACTTTCCTGCTACATAGTCGGCAATCATTACCTGCCGTTTGGAAAGTGATTTTTTCCATAAGCCAAGCCTGCTTGTGTTTACCGGGTTGAAGAGGCTTTTATGGTGTTTCTGCAGGATATCATCAGGATAGACCTCACTGGCTTTTTCCTTCATCCTGTAGAATTCGAACACTTCGGGATTATATTCTATGTCAAGGAACTCACAAACTTTCCTGAAATGCAGGTGAGGATCAGTTGCAAGGTCCTCATAACGGATAAAATAGAATGAACCCGGATAGCGCCCGGCGGCTTCGAGTGCTTTTTTGTAGAAGTATTTCCATTTATAGACAACAAGGGAGATGACCGGTACCTCGAAATCTACGTTAGTTACCGAATAGTAATTATCCCTGTAATCCCTTAGTATATAGATGAACTTGGCATCAGGATATAGTTTTTTCAGCCTGTCGGTATAAATAGTGTACCCATGGTTTTTATCGCCGATGAGCTTTATATCGTTCTTATGATAGAATGAGATGAAGTTCAGGTAAACTGTTTCGCATACGTCCGTATAGGTATGCTCTCCTTCCAACGAATAGATCTCTTTCTGCAACTTTGCATGGTCAATATTCCATGCGCTGAACTGCCATTGCCCGAGAAGGTCGTTGTAGAACTTCATAAGCAGTGGTTTTGTCCAGTGCTTAATTTTACCGTATTCCGGATACAGGTTCAGTACAAACTGGCATTCCCATGGTATCTGCACCTCAGGATGAGCATCAAAGAGCGATCTCAGGAGAGTAGTTCCTGTGCGGGGACGGCCTATTATAAAGAATATCGGTAAGGGCATTTATTTTCCCGGGATACCGGTGGTCCTTGTCCAGGTGAGTGTCTTGCTGATAAAGCCTACACCACCAGTTACTTCCATGGTATTCTTTGACTTGTCGAGTTTTACTTTACAGTTAAAGGTACGTCCGGTATTTGGCTGGTAGATCCTGCCTCCCTCATACGTGTCGGTCTTAGGGTTGTAAGTAAGGCCGGTAATCATGTCAATGCCTTCGAGTGAGCGGCCTCTTTTTGTTTTGTCAGGATTATTAACATCCTTGAGCGGTTTGCCGTTTTTATCTCTTTGTTTGGTCCAGACACCTTTACCATTAAACTTATCGCCTACTTTATAGAATTGAACAATGGTTGCTTTCTGTGCGGTTAACCAGTAACCGGTTATATCCTTTTCAGCAACATTGCCCGGTTTAGCAGTTGTGGGTGTTCCTGTTTTAGCTGCAGGAACTGCAGGTTTTGCAGGGGTTGCACCAGGTTTAGTGGTTACAGGAGACTGCTTTGCAGGCGTAGCAGGTTTAGCCGGAGTGGCTGAAACTACCTTCTTTGTAGTAACAGTACCAGGCTTAGCGTCCTTGCTTTTATCAGCCTGTACCGACTGGGCACTTGATAAGTTAAATGAAAAAATTCCCCATATTACTACCAATACAGCTGTAAGTAGTTGATGTCTTTTCATTGGTGCGGATTTTTAATGTTGATGAATTTGAAACAAAAATAGCTAATTATGGTAACAGAAGGTGCAATTAACATGCCAAAATAAGGATTTTCATTAATTTAGCCCGTTGAAGCAGAATATGAAGATCCCTTTCAACAAGCCGCATTTTACAGGCCGTGAGGTATACCACCTTTCGCAGGCTGCTATTACCGGAAAACTATCGGGTAACGGAAAATATACACGCTTGTGCCAGTCGTTTTTCGAAAAGCGGTATGGAGCAGCAAAGGTATTACTCACAACCAGTTGTACCGATGCCCTTGAGATGGCGGCATTGCTTGCAGGCATTGATCCAGGTGATGAAGTTATATTGCCATCCTATACATTCGTTTCTACTGCCAACGCCTTTGCCTTAAGGGGTGCCAAAATTGTATTTGCCGACAGTTGTCCTGATAATCCTTGTATTGATCCTGATTCAGTTGCACAACTGATAACGGAAAAAACAAAGGTGATTGTGGTTGTACATTATGGTGGCATTGCCTGTGATATGGACAGGATAATGGAAATGGCAAATGAGCATAATATTACTGTAATTGAGGATGCTGCCCAGGGACTGGAAGCCACCTATAAAGGCAAACAATTGGGCACTATAGGTTCATTTGGTGCTTTTTCATTTCATGAAACGAAGAATATCACTTCAGGCGAAGGCGGGATGATAGTGGTAAATGACCAATCCAGGATAAGCGAAGCGGAAATTATCTGGGAGAAGGGTACAAACAGGGCGGCTTTTGCCAGGGGAGAGGTTGAAAAGTATGAATGGGTTTCGCTGGGAAGTTCATTCCTCCCTAACGAGCTGACAGCGGCTTTTCTTTTTGCACAAACTGAGCATCTGGAAGATATACAAAAGAAGAGGCTGGCAATATGGGATGAGTATTACAATCAGTTGAATATCCCCCGGCTTAAAAAGTATATCAGGTTACCGGTAGTGCCGGCATATGCAAGGCATAACGGGCACTTATTTTATATCACCGTAGAAACAGTTGAAGTAAGGGATGCACTGTTACAATACCTGCTGTCGAAAGGTGTCCATGCAGTATTTCATTACCTGGCATTGCACAATTCACCGTATTTCAGGGAAAAACACGACGGACATGCCTTGCCGAATGCTGAGAGGTTTGCTTCTACGTTGCTGCGCCTGCCCTTTTATTATTCCCTTTCGGAGAAGGAAATATCGTACATAACTGAAAAAATCAGTGAATTTTTTGCTGATTAAAAGAACTTCCGGATTCTCAGATCATGGATGGATCGAATTCATTCAATATATCAGGGTCTGCCCTGAATGAAACCTTGGCCTTGTGTTTCTCAGGATAGTCGATTTTGGATAGTACATACCGCATTGCCTCAGTACGTGCCACAGCCTTATTATTCCCTTTTATTATAACCCATGGGTTATCAGGACGATGGGTGGCAAGGAACATTTTATTCTTATAGTCAGTAAACTCATCCCACATCTGCTGGGCTTTAAGGTCAACAGTGCTTAATTTCCATCGCTTAAGCGGATTTTTCATCCGGTCCTCAATCCTGACTTTCTGTTCTGTAATATCTATAGAGAACCAGAATTTTATAAGGATAATTCCGTCCTCGAGAAGCATCTGTTCAAACAACGGAACCTGTTTGATAAATAGATCATACTGGTCAGGTGTGCAGAAACCCATAACAGGCTCTACCACCGCACGGTTATACCAGCTCCTGTCGAAAAAAACCATTTCTCCGGGATTTGGGAGTTCTTTGATATACCGCTGGAAATACCACTGGCCCTTCTCCAGTTCTGTAGGTTTAGGCAATGCCACAACCCTGATAAAGCGGGGATTAAGATAACGTGTAAATCTGAAGATTGCACCTCCTTTGCCTGCTGTATCACGGCCTTCAAAGATGATTATAACCCTTTGCCGCTGGTCGTAGATCCATTTCTGCAGTTTCAAAAGCTCTATCTGAAGTTGTATAACCTCCCTGTTATTCCTCCGCTGGTAAGTTGATTCTTCCATAACAATACTATGTAACAATAATCGGGCAGTTTATTCTTTGTGGAAGTGGTTATAGACTATTTGGGCTTTAGCTTTACCAACAACTGAGGATATTTCGTTTAAAGCAGCTTCTTTTATTTTTTTAACTGACTTAAAAGCTTTTAGAAGAGCTTCAGCAGAGGCAGGTCCAATTCCTTCAATGTCGTTAAGTGCTGTTTTGATAGTGCCTTTTTCCCTGCGTTTCCTGTGATGGGTAATGCCGAACCTGTGTGCTTCATCCCTCATCTGCTGGATTACCTTCAGTGTTTCTGATTTTTTATCAAGGTGCATTGGTATTGGGTCGCCCGGGAAGTATAGTTCTTCAAGGCGCTTGGCGATGCCTATGAGTTGGATGCGGTTCTGCAGTCCCAGTCTTTCAATACTGGCCATGGCAGAGCTGAGTTGTCCCTTGCCACCATCAATAATTACCAGTTGCGGTAATTCCTTATCTTCTTCTGTCAGCCTGTGGTAACGCCTGTATATAACCTCTTCCATAGAGGCAAAATCATTAGGACCTTCAACGGTCTTGATATTAAAATGCCTGTAATCCTTTTTCTCCGGCTTGCCATTCCTGAAAACCACCAGGGCAGCTACAGGATAAGTGCCCTGAGTATTGGAATTATCAAAACATTCCATATGGACAGGCAGGGTCTTAAGCCGAAGGTCCTTACGGATGGTTTCAAGTATCCTGTTTGTACGGCGCTCAGGATCTACCAGTTCTTTCTGCCTTTGCTTATCGAGCTGGTAGTATTTGGCATTGCGCTCCGAAAGTTCCTGTAATTGTTTTTTATCACCTCGCTGGGGAACAGTGAAAGTAACACCCGGAATTTCGAAGTCAGGTTTTACAGGTACAATTATTTCCTTAACGCCTGATTCAAACCTTGAGTAAAGGTCGGCAATACCTACGGCAAGCAGTTCTACTGCAGTTTCATCAAGTTTCTTCTTAATCTCAATGGTGTGCGATTGTATGATAGCACCATTCACTACTTTCAGGTAGTTTACATAGCCTGCCTGGTCGTCTTCAGCCAATGAGAATACATCTACATTGTGAATAGCAGGATTCACCACCATTGATTTGCTCTGGTACCTGTCGAGCAGTTCAATTTTCTCCTTGATATACTGTGCTTTCTCAAACTGGAAGTCAGCAGCAAATTCCTTCATTTTTACATTAAGCTGGTTACGCACCATGCTTATGTTACCCCTGATGATTTCACGGATGTTCTTAATACTCTGCATGTAATCATCGTGCGTCTGTTTTCCGACACAGGGGCCGAGGCAGTTACCTATGTGATACTCAAGGCATACTTTAAACTTTCCGCTTTTGATATTCTTTTCGGTGAGGTTGAGTGTGCAGGTTCTTCTTGGGTAAAGCTGTCTCACCAGGTCAAGCAGTGTATGCATCATCCTGCCTGAAGCATAAGGCCCGAAGTACTCGCTGCCATCCCTTACAACATTCCTTGTAGCATACACTCTTGGGAAAGGTTCATTGCGGATGACAATCCAGGGGTAAGTCTTGTCATCCTTGAGCATTACATTGTAGCGTGGTTTGTACTCTTTTATAAGGTTATTTTCAAGGAGCAGTGCGTCAAACTCACTCTTTACAACTATCCACTTGATATCATCAATCTTGGAAACCATCACCCTGACCTTCCCGCTCATAGAAAGATCCTTATTGAAGTATGAGGATACCCTCTTCTTCAGGTTCTTTGCCTTACCAACGTAAATCAGGTTACCCTCTTTATCAAAATACTGGTACACCCCGGGATTATCGGGGAGTGTTTTAAGTATCAGTTCTAATGATAGAGTCATGTTCACCTCACCCCAGCCCTCTCCTCAGGGTTCGATAAAACTCACCCACCTGAGAGGATTTCTTGTTTCACCTCACCCCAGCCCTCTCCTCAAGGAGAGGGAGCCAGGACTTTCTTTTTCACCTCACCCCAGCCCTCTCCTCAAGGAGAGGGAGCCAGGACTTTCTTGTTTTTACTTCTTTACTTTTTTTTACTTTAAACTTTAGCCTTTAGCCTTTAGCCTTTAGCCTTTCAAATGCTCAAAACCCTGAGCCTCGATGGGATACATAGAGCCTCCGCGGCTGATAATATATTCACCTTCACTCTTTGAAGTCATATGGCCGATAATGGAAACATCCTTGATGGCCCTTACTTTTTCCACGTCATTGATGTTGACCGTAAAAAGCAGTTCATAGTCTTCACCACCATTCATAGCTGCGGTGGTAGGGTCTATCTGGAATTCTGCGGCGGTATCACCGGTCATAACATCAATAGGGATTTTTTCCTCGAAAATGCGGCAACCAAGTCCTGAATCTCTTGATATATGCAGTATCTCACTGGCCAGGCCATCGCTGATATCAATCATGGAAGTAGGTAAAATACCTGCTTCATTCAATTTTTCAATGATATCGGTACGTGGTTCAGGTTTGAGCTGTCGTTCAAGAATATAGTCATGGCCTTCAAGCTCTGGCTGCATGGATGGGTTTGCTTTATAAGCTGCTTTTTCCCTCTGAAGTATAAGAAGGCCCATATAGGACGCTCCTAGGTCGCCGGTAACGCAGATAATATCATTTTCTCTGGCAGTGTTCCGGTATACTACTTTGCCGGGTTCTGCTTCACCAATGACGGTGACCGATAAAAAGAGCCCTGCAGCAGAAGCAGTAGTATCTCCCCCTACCAGGTCAACCTTATATTTATCGCAGGCAAGCCTGATACCGGCATATAGTTCATCAAGGGCTTCAACAGAGAACCTGTTTGATACGGAAATACCAACCAGTAATTGTGTTGCCCTGCCATTCATAGCAGCAATATCTGAAATGTTTACTGCAGCAGCCTTATAACCAAGGTGTTTAAGAGGGGTGTACGACATATCGAAGTGAATACCTTCTGTAAGCAGGTCCTTTGATACTAATGTAACCTTACCGGGATGACTGATAACCGCTGCATCATCACCAACAGCTTTTACTGTACTCTTATTAACCGGCTTTATTCCTGTGGTAAGTCTGTCGATCAATCCAAACTCGCCCAATGCAGATAACTCTGTCCTGGATGGCCTATCATCACTTAGCATACTCTTCTCTGTTAGTGGAAATTAATTTGCAAAGATAGGAAATATTAAGGGAGTAGTTTTGGCTGCTATTGCTGTAGTTTAATCTCTTCGAACCATACACCTTCTTCATTCTCATGCCTGATTATCTCTTCACGGCCTGTCAGGATAGGTTCCAGGAGTGCTGCAAAACCTGACTGGTAATCTTCAGGTTCCAGCAGCAGGCGTGGAAGAAGGTCACTATCAGCGAGTGAATGCACAGCCTTCCTGATCTTGCCGGCAGAAGCATTAAAACTTTCCCTTGTCATAACATACAACTGGTTCTCTATGTTCTCCTGTCCGGGGCACAATGAGTAACCAAGTGCTTTGTTATATTTAATGGCATTAGTGTTGGCTTTCAAGATATGGGCATATTGCTTATTCCAGTTTAAGAAATGGAAGTTGATCTCTATCCCTGCAACTGAAATAAAGTAAGGCACAAATGTGCTATAGAACTCAGTGCGTCCAAGGAATAAGCCTGATTCAGAGGTGCGCTCCTGCCAATTAATGTTCTTATCATTCAGAAGACCAATCTTCTCTCCTTTGTAATAAATAAGAAGGTAGTTATTATGAAGGTTATTGATTGACCTGTACCATTCTGATTGTTGTTCAGGGGTGATGATTTCGCGGTACTCCATGTTCAGCCTTACAGGATCGGAATTCCGCCATTGCCTTACAAGTTCAATGTCTCTTTCCTTCAGCCGTTCAAGGGTAATGCCGTACTTGAATACTTTCATGAACGCAGGGTAGTCTTTATGGAATAAGGTGGTTTTTTATTCTGTACCTGGTAGATACGACTCAGGTATTCACCGAGCACTCCAAGCGACAGCAGGATCACACTGGTTGAGAATAACACAGCAACAATAACAGCGGTAAATCCGAGGGGTACATCCTGGAAAAGCTTACGGTAGATAAATACAAGTCCGATAACAAAGCTTAGAAGGGAAGTAATGAATCCCGTGTAGATCATAAGCTGAAGAGGTATCGCAGTGTAATATATCACCAGATTTGACAACAAGGACAGCAATGTTTTGCTGCTGTAGTTTGATTTCTGGTATGGCCTTTTATGGTGCTCAACAGTAACGAACTCTATGTCTGTGGTATACCAGTTGAACAGCTCATCAATATAGATAAAGTTGATCTGGTGATTCAGGAGGTTACGTGCCATTGAAGCCTTCATGATCCTGAAAGAAGAGCCTTCACCCTTAGTTTCGAAGAATCTCCTTGAGGTACCTTTCAAGGTACGGCTTCCCATATTATGCACCATAGAATGATGCTTTTGCGAGTAAATTCCATAAACAACATCAGCATCAGTCTCCTTCATGCGCTGTATCAGCTTGGGAATTTCCTTTGGTGGATTCTGCAGGTCATCGTCAATCGTAATGATATATTCACTGCTGGCTGAGGCAATGCCGCAGAGGGTGGCATTATGCTGTCCGAAGTTCTTCGCCAGTCTGATGGCAATAACCCTGTCCTGATTTTCTTTTTGTATTTCAGTCAGCACATCCCAACTGCCATCAGCACTTGCATCATCAACGAGGATTACTTCAAATGATTTGCCGATACTTTCAAAAGCAGAACTTACTTCCCTGAAAAGCTCTTTCAGAGATTCGCAACTGTTATAAACCGGTACAACTACAGAATAATCGGGCATATTTATTTTGCTTTCAGCTTTCAGCTATCAGCTTTCAGCTTTAAAATAAGCATTCAGCACTCAGCATTCAGCACTCAGTTTAAATTTCATTTTTAGCATTCACGACTTCAGTATTGCTCTTAAGCCTTTATCCTTTGATCGCGCTCCCAATATATACAGACGCAAAATATTGCGTCCCTGCTATTTTTTCTTATTTCTTCTTTCTTTTGCCTTTTGCCTTTTGCCTTTTGCCATTCATCTCACTACTCCTCTAACCTCCGCCAAGAATCAGGTTAGTGCCCGATACCCATTTAGAGGCATCAGAAAGGTAATAAATTATACTGTTTGCCACATCTTCAGGATCACCTAGGCCAAGTAGTTGACGGGCCTCTATCATATTAACCGCTTCCATTGAATAGTTAGTAGCTGTTTGATCAAGCATCGGTGTTCGTACAAAAGCAGGTGCGACACAATTTACCCTTATACCTCTTGAAGAAAACTCTATTGCAAGTACCTTAGCATACGCCTCAATGGCAGCTCTTGCACTAATATACATAGCACCACCTACAAACGGATATTTTGTTGATATAGATGATATAAAGACTAATGAAGCATTCTTAGCTATTCTTTTCTTTGCCAGTAATGCAGCAGTTAACAATACCGGAGCATTAAAGCTGACGCTGAAAGTTTTATCAATCAATTCGCCTGTCAGGAATCTTGCAGGTGTTAGGTCGGATATGCCAACACTGTATACTACTCCGTTAAGTTCCGGCAATTGGGCAACCATTTGTTTTATTTCAGCTTCATTGGTGAGGTCAGCAGTCAGAAGTTGGTGACCCTCACCCTGCAACTGTGCAAAGGTCTCTTTAAGCCGCTCTTCATTTCTTCCTGTAATCACTAACCGGGCGCCCATTTGTGAAGAAGATATAGCTGTTTGCCTTCCTAGTCCTGAAGAAGCACCTGTAATCAGTATTGTTTTACCTTCTAATGAGAAAGGATTCATTGGATGTTAGTTTAAGCTTTGTTTTCCACAGTGGTTTCTTTCCCTTCAAGAATTGAAACCTCAGGTACAATAATTCCATCAGTTTCCATAAGGACAGTTCCCCAGGAGAGTCCTATACCAAAGGCCGACAATAGTAATTTCTGTGATTTGGCCTCAAGTGCTTCCTTTAGTTGTGAAACGAGTGTTAAAGGAATAGATGCGCAGCTTGTATTGCCGTATTCTTTCAATGAATAGGGCACTTTAGCCGGGTCAACCTTTAACATTTTCCTTAAGGTTTCATTAATTAATTTATTTGCCTGATGGAAAACAAGGTAATCGAAATCATCAAGCTCATGACTGAAATGCTTAAGAGTAGTTTTGATATTTGGAACCACTTCACGCAGTGAGAAGTTAAACACTTCAATTCCGTTAAGTTCTATCTGGAGTCTGTTCCTGTATATTCCTTCGCCGTATTTCTTTACAACAAATGATTCTTTACTGGCAAGGTTCCTTACACCACCGTCGCGGATAATAATGGCATCATAACCGCTGCCATCTGTCTGAAGGTTAAACTTCATGGGTGGTGCGCCGGGTTTATATTCCAAAGCGGTTGCTGTGCCTGCATCTCCAAAGAGGGGATAGGTGCTCTTATCCCGGTAAGATGAAGTTACATTTGAAAGATCACCAACCAGCAGCAGGCTCTTGCTGATACCTGCTGCCTTAATCATGCTTGTGATGACTGATAAGCCATACACATAACCTGAGCAGCCAAGGTTAATATCAAGTGCCATGCTTGTTTTGGGAAGTTTAAGCCTGTCCTGAAGTATTGTAGAAGTGGAAGGGATGACATAATCCCTTGACTGGGAAACAAATATCAGGAGGTTAATATCAGACGGATCCCAATTAAGCTTTTGAAGTAATTCAGTGGCAGCCTGGTAACAAAGGTCGGAAGTAGTTTGTCCGGCAAGAGCGACATGGCGTTTTTCAACACCTATAGTCTTGATGAGCAGTTCACGTTCACTTTCCTTTATCCACCCGTAGTCACGGTTGTAAAGTACTTTGCCCGGCACGCAGGCAGAGATACCGGCAACCCGTATATCAGAGATTTCGAAGAGAGCCATATAAATAGTGTTGTGAGTTCCCCCTCAGGGAATTACACAAAAATAGTAAAAAAACACTGTTCGGATAATTAATTATTACGGTTGATCTTCGTATACTTGCAGCCTCAATATTCTCATTTTGAATACACTAAAAAAGAAACTGCTGCTGGTAAATCCTAAAAGGACATCTCTGGGTGGATTAACAAGGGACGATTCAATTAAGATGATGCCCCTTGCCTTAGGTATTGTTGCTGCACTTACACCAAAGGATTGGGAGATTGAACTTCTCGATGAAAACTACGAAACTTTTGTAAGTACTGATGCCTCGCTGGTGGGTATAACTTCGTTTACTGCAAATGCGCCAAGAGCCTATGAGATTGCCGCCCTTTGCAAAAAACTGGGTGCATATACTGTTATGGGCGGATCGCATGCAACCATGTGCAGGGAAGAAGCAATGAAGTTTGTAGATACAGTGATTTCAGGAGAAGCAGAAAGCTCATGGTCTCAGTTTCTGTCAGACTTCATGAACGGAAAGCCTTTAAGGCACTATCATGGAGAACTGGTAGATATCAGTAAAGTGCCATTTGTCAGGCGCGACATCTATGCAAAATACCCTTATGTTTACGATCTTGTGCAAACATCAAGAGGCTGTCCTATGGGTTGTGATTTTTGCTCAGTGACTGAAATGTGCGGAAAGACATACCGTGAAAGAGATATTGAAACAGTACTTGATGAAGTAGCTCAAACAAGCAGGAAACTTCTCTTTTTTGTTGATGACAACCTGATTAACCAAAAGAAGGGAGCGCAGGAAAGAGCCATCAGGTTGTTCAGGGGGATGATTGACAGGAAGCTTGATAAGTACTGGTTTTCTCAGGCTGCCCTTAATTTTGCTGATAATGATGAAGTGCTCTACTGGGCAAGAAAAAGCGGTTGCTTAATGATTTTACTGGGTGTGGAGGCGGAAAATCCGGAAGCATTAAGGGATATGAATAAGAAGTTAAACCTTAGAAAAGGGGTTGATTCTTATGAGGAGATATTCAGGAAAATACATAAACATAAAATCGGAATCCTGGCCAGTATGATATTCGCCATGGAAAGTGATACAGTGGAGGACCTTTATGCCAGGAGGGATTTTATAAAGAGAAGCAGTGTTGACAGTTACCAGATTACAATACTTACACCGGTGCCGGGAACTTCATTGTATTCAAGAATGGAGAACCAGAAGAGAATTGAGAAGAATAATTATCCGGTAGACTGGTTTTATTATGATGGTACCTTTCCAATCTTGAATATGCCACATTTATCTCCATCCACCATTAAACCGGTGATGAATGAGATATGGGTAAGTCTGTACAATAAAGAAGCAGTCAGGCGTAGGATGTTTAGGACACTCTTGATGACAAAGAGCTTTAGGTCAGCTTACTGGTCATATGGTATTAACCATGCATACAGCAGAATGTGCCTGGAAGGCCATTATGATATCGATGCTATTGATTACAAGAAGTCGCTCTACTTAAAGATAACTGACAAAATAGTATGGTTGTTTTATCAGATTGCCTGGAGAGGCATCACCAGGACTTTCGCAGGTAAATAAATATTCTGGAGCAAGCTTTAAATCCGTGACTCGATAATCTTATAAATATCCTCAACAGTCTTTGAATTTGCGATATCTTCTGCATTAATGGTTACATCGTATTCAGTCTTGACCATTGCAATAAGAATCAGTGCATTGATAGAATTCCATTCAAATACTTCCCTGAATATACTTTCAGGTTTCAATTTGCCTGTTTCAATATCGTCAAATTCTTCTTCTATCCTGGTTATAAAGTCGTTTATATTCATGAAATGATTACAGTTACAGATTTTGGCAAAGTTATGACAATTTTCTAAATCAAGATGCTGATATTTAGATAAAAAGATCGTATAAAGTATGTAACTTTTTGTATACTTGCAAACTAAACCCCCCATAGTTATTAGTAATGAATTCAATTAGTAAAAAGAAGCTTCTTCTGGTTAATCCGGCTAATGAAGCAAGGCAAGGATTTATCAATGATAGTAGTACTAAATTCATGCCTATTGGGTTAGGAATTGTTGCTGCCCTTACACCGGATAACTGGGAGGTTGAGCTAATTGACGAGAGTTTTGAGAAATTTAATTTCATTGATGCTGACCTGGTAGGCATTACCGCATTCACCTCTAATGCTTACAGAGCTTATCAGATTTCGGAAGTATACAGGCAGAAAGGGATTATAACCATAATGGGAGGAATTCATGCCAGTATGCACACTGCTGAAGCTGTAAACTACTTTGATGTTGTTGTTACTCACGATGCGGAGGGTGCATGGCCCCAGGTGATTAACGACTTTGAGACAGGAAATCTGAAGAAAGTATATGATGGAGGATATGTAAATACTGAGGACATATCACATGTAAGACGTGACATTTACCATAAATACCCCTATGTGTATGACTTGGTACAAACATCACGTGGCTGCCCTATGGGATGTGAATTTTGTTCCGTTACGCATATGTGTGGAAAACAATATCGTGAAAGAGATATTGAAGATGTACTGAAAGAACTGGAAGAGACTGAGCGTAAATTATTGTTTTTTGTTGATGATAACCTCGTAAATAATAAGAAAGGGGCAGATGAACGGGCTATTGCTCTTTTCAAGGGGATGGTTGAACGGAAAATGAACAAACACTGGCTATCGCAAGTTGCAGTTAATTTCGCTGACAATGAGGAGGTGCTATACTGGGCATCAAAAGCAGGGTGCCGGCTGGTTTTGATGGGTATTGAAGCAGAAAAGGCGGATGCTTTGAAAGATATGCGTAAAAACCTTAACCTTAAAAGAGGAACAGAAAATTACGAATCTATCTTTGATCGAATCCATAAACATGGTATCGGCATCTTAGGTACGATGATATTTGGAATGGATAGCGATACCCGTGAGGATCTTCTTGCCCGAAGAGATTTCATCCTGAATAGTGGAATTGATTGCTATCAAAGTACCATTATAACACCACTCCCAGGCACTCCGTTGTTTTCAAAAATGAAAAGCCAAAAAGACCGGATTCTTTTAAATAATTATCCATCCGATTGGCAGCATTACCATTGCATGAAAGCAGTGATTAGTACACCTGTTATGGGTCAGGAGGAACTGGAAGAAGTGATGCGTGAAATATGGCTAAGCCTTTATAATAAGGAAGCTATAAGAAGAAAACTGTTTTCAACACTTATAAGGACCAGGAACTTTGAAACTGCCTACTGGACATATTCTTCAAACCATAATTATGGACGGATGGCTCTTGAAGAAATCATTGAAAAAGACCCTGCTGGTGTAAATAAGAGCATGGAATGGAAGACCAAAAAAAGGTCACTATACCTAAGGATAACAGATAAGGTATTGTTGCTGGTATATTTGCTTAAATGGTCAAAGCTTGCTAAAAAATATGCTCCGGATCATGGAAAATATGATAAGAAGTTGTACAGAGCAAATGTTAAGGTAGAGATTTCATAAATATTTAAGCACAGCCTACATATTAGATAACGATTACCGCAGAATATTATCTGTGAAATCTTCGGCAAGATATCGCTGAACTAACTTATACCGTTGAAGTTTTCCACTGGAAGTCTTAGGAATCTCATTTGACCGCAGCATCACAAGTTCATCAAGTGTAATGCCCAGTGTACTTCTCAGCAGGTTACGGAGATGTTGAAGTGTTATTTTAGCCTTATCTCCAATAGACCCTGCCAGGAAGGCAATTACTTTTTCTTCTTCCGTACGATGGTTTGTTATTCCGGCAAAACAGATTTTCCCATAGCTTATATCATCTATCTGGGTAGATAGTTCTTCCAAATCGTTTGCAAAATAATGTCTGCCATTTTTAAAAATAATGTCTTTTTTGCGGCCACTTATATAGTAATTTCCTTTAAAGTAAAATCCAATGTCACCTGTTATGAACCATCCGTCAATAAACGAATTCTCTGTTTCTTCAGGTCTGTTGAAGTAACCGCGGGTAATTGAATCACCCTTAAGTTGAATTACACCAGTAGTCCCCTCTCCAACTTCTCTGTTATTATAGTCAACTATCCTTATATGGATATCATTGAGTGGAATACCTACACCGGCAAGTAATCTGGCATTTTTATGATTTGCATTAACCTCAACTGCTTTATCATCCTTATCAAGACTAACACTATCAAATGCAGTCACAATATATGGTGTCATTAATGGGGTGAATGTTGCTGCCAGTGTAGCTTCAGCCAAACCATATACTGGCATCATTGCTTCCGGCCTGAAATTGTATGGCTCAAGGGCTTTTACAAAATCTTTCATTATCTGCACAGAGATAGGCTCCGCACCATTGAGCAATCCTTCCAGATGCTGAAAATTCCACTCTGGTAAAGATTTCATTCTTTTCAGAAATCTTAAAGTAAGTGCAAGGCCGAAATTCGGACACCCGGTAATTTTAACCTTTTGATCTGTCAGCAAGTCAAGCCACAAACCTGGATTCTTAATAAAATCAATAGTCTCAATATGCCATTGAATTATTCTGCAATATAAGGGAGTGAGGTGATAGCCAATTAAACCCATATCATGAAACAGTGGCATCCAGTTACCTGTAACTTCATTGGCATGAAAGTTTAATCCCACAGTAATTGCATCCAGATTGACCATTATATTAAAATGGGAAAGCATGATGCCTTTCGCATCTCCTGTACTTCCTGACGAGAATTGAATGAAGGCAATATCTTCAGGATAAAAGCTTCTCTCAGGCAATTCTCCGGTGCAGTCAAGCATTTCAGCTGTAATATAATTGAGTGCAGGTACCCCTTCTCCTGCTGGAACAGTATTCATAAAGACCAGCGGGTTATTGAGCTGCATACTTACATTAATCAGTTTTACAACAGGTGGATTGTAACCTGAAAAAGTGAGAGGTGGTTGAAGGACTGTCGGAACAGCACCACATAAAAAGCAACCCCATAATAATTTCAGTGTCTGCTTGTTTGTATCAGTCGCAATTATTACCTTATCACCAGATTTAACACCTTTGTTTACCAATCCCACGGCTAACCTGGTTGATTCGAGCAACAGATCAGCATAAGTGATTTTATCCTCCAAACCTTTTTCATCAATAAATCCAATAAAAGCACCAGGTGTCGATGCAGCCCTTTTTAATATGTCTGGTAAAGTTAATTCGGGGTTGTAATGTTCACTCTTCAGTGCCATACAATTTGATCTTTATTAATTGTTAATTGTTTTTTTACTCTTTCTTACTGAGCTTTTCTGGCTAAATCAAGATAGCGATCGGCTTTTGTACTGTCACCTACTTTTAAATAATAATCCCTTAACCTCAGGCTGAGGTTGTAATTAGAAGGATTTATCTCAAGTGCTTTTTCAAAGTAACCAATGGCAGTGGCATTATCTCCCTGGTGAAGTGCAAAGGCAGCCATATTAAGGTATGGTACATCAGATGTAGGTTCAAGCTTTATAATATCTTCATTCATAGCTATGGCCTTTTCAAGCTGATCGGTTTTTTCGTACATCAGCGATAGGTTCGACATTGTCCGTAAATCCCATGGCTGAAGTTCCAGTGCCTTCTCGTAATTCTTCACCGATTTCTCATACTGGTCAGTCACCTGGTAAGTATAACCCAGGTTATAATAAGCAGCTACCAGTTCTGGATTAGTCTCAACAGCTTTCTCAAAGTACTTTATTGATGAATCAGATTCATTAAGCAGCAGCAGGAAACTCTCCCCCAGGTTGTTCCAGGCATCAGGATATTCCGGATAAACGGCAACAGCTCTTTTGAAATGTATAATTGCTGTCATTGCTTCATCTTTTATATTTTCCCTTGGAACACCATTCTTTAATTTCTCAACAATCTTGCTTCTGAGGTTAGTGGCATAAATGAAATTTGCTTTTGCTGAGTTCTCCAGGTAAGGCATATCAGCTACATACAAGGTCATATCTGTTTTCCAGTCTGCATTCCTGTTGATGACTTTAGCTGAGGCAGGGATAGCGATTACTATGGCAAACAACACCATGTAATTTATCACTTTTGCCGGTATGTTGATTGCAGACGGGTCAGTACGGAATAGCTTAAACAGGCCGTAAGCAAGTGCAAGGCAAAAACCCAGGGATGCAACATACATGAACCGCTCAGCCACTATTCCTGTAGGCGGAGCCATGAGGTTAGAGAATATACCTATGTTAATCAGGTAGAACAGTATAGCAAACGATAAAACTGATTTTTTCTTAAAAGTTATGACAGCATAGGCAAACATACCTGCATGTAAAAGGAAGGATAACCATACAAGCGGATTAACCGGTGTTGTTACCGGAATCATGTTAAATCCATAATAAAACAGCAGGGGATGCGGAAACACCAGCATTTTTAAGTAAAAAAGCAGCACCATCATGGATGTGCCGATCCTTTCCGCGAAGGTTGGATCAAACTGAAGGGGATTCTCAATAAATTGTATTGGCCTTACTGCAGTGCCAATTATCAGCCTTGGTATCAGCACAAGCAACAAGAGAATGCCTATCACCATTGCTGAGGTAATTAGAATCTTTTTCGGTTTTATATCGGTGAAATAGTAAAATACCAGTGGTATTATAAATACGAAGGTCAGGATATTGACTTTTGACATATAACCAAAGGCAAAAGCCAGTAATGCCCACAGGATATTGATGTTCTTTTTACTTTCATGCCAGCGCAGGAAGTACCTGATGGCAAGCAGTCCTCCCAGAAAACTAAGCAATTCCTCGCGGTTCTTAAGACTTGCAACAACTTCCGTATGCACAGGATGTATCATATAGAAAAATACTGCAAGGAACGGAAGCCATATGCTGTATCCTTTTAAAAGTTTCCTAAGCAGACTGAATAATAATAGACCGGTAAGGATGTATAACACTACGTTAATGAAATGGCTTACATGCGGATTCTCACCAAAAAGCTGCCATTCAATGGCGTAAGTAGCTTTAGCCACTGGCCGGTAACCATAATTGTGCTGTCCGCCTTCTTCAGCATTAGCGGTAATGTAATTTGAACTGAATATTGTGGGTATGGCTTTTATACCCTGTTGTACCACCGGGTTTACAGAAGTAACATACGAGTCATCAAGTGAGTACCTGTTGGAAATTGTGTTTGCATACAGCACAAATCCAACAACTGCTATAATTGCATATAGTAAATTGACATTCACCGGTTTTTGCAAAGGTGAGTGTTTGGCATTAACCTTTGTCACCGGAGCAGCAGGTTGTATTTTAGATTTCATTGATTGTCAGGCCAGTTTGCGATTGCAAAGAAAAGAAAATTATTGTTTAATCGCGCAGATGACACTGATTTAGGCAGATCCAAGCAGTTGATTTTTTAATGATTAATCAACAATTTTCCGGTTGATACTGAACTGTCGGTTTTAAGGGTATAGAAGTAAACACCTTGTTCCAGTTGCCTGGTATCAAAAACAGTACTTAACCCATTAACTTCAAATTCAATGCATTTATGGCCTGAAAGGTCAGTAACTATAATTGAACCATTAGTCTTTTCAACGAATTCAAACACTACCTGATCAGATGCAGGATTTGGATAAACTAAGATATTATCAGGCTGGCTGATTTGTTTGCTTCCGACTATTAAACCTGCAGCATTTGTTTTTATTAAAAGCGGCATTTCTTTACTTACAGCAAATGTGCGACCGGTAACCACATAACCACCATCATTTGTCATTTTAAGATCATATCCTTTTACCATTTCATTCATTGTTAGCAGAGAGGTCCAAAGGCTATCACCATCGAGAGTCATTCCACGCAATAAAACCATACCCGGTATATCAGATGTACTATACTCACCTAAGGCAACTATCTGATCCTGATAATTAATCACATGTTTACTTAATCTTGCCACGCGTGATGGGTATAGTATAAGATTTGCAAAATCAACTGAACCTGATGTATCATACTTAGAGACATAAGAACGGTTATCAGTAGTTGCATATTGAGCAATATGTCCAACGCTTATTAATTCGTCGTTAATTACTGAAGATGACCGATGAACCACTGACTCCGAATACTGGAGGCCAGATGAATTAACCGTACTTAAATCAGGGGTAAAATAATATAAAGTACTGGCTCCGGCATTATTCCAAACATTGCTGCTAACTGACAATACAATTGTATTATCACTTAATACTGACATAGTGGTGGTTATAAGAGGAGTGGTTGAAGTTATAGGAACCGATTCTGCTATTAATGAACCTGTACCGGGATCCACCCTTTTAATTTTTACAGAATTACCTTGAGAAACAGCAATTAAAAGCTCCCCATTGTCCATGTATTTCACCTGATAAATATTATCAGGAAACTTTACGGCCCATTGAGTTTCACCAGTAGGGGAAAATTTCACAAGATTGGTGGTTGAACTGTTTTCAAATGCCATGTAGATATTATTATCATCATCTTTATCAGAAGTACTCCAGTTGCCATGGTCAGTTATGTCAAAGTCATAATAATTTAACCACTGCTTGTTACCATAAAGGTCTGTTTTCATCAAGAACAGTTGGTAAATGTTATCTTTCAGACAAACGCCGGATATCAAATAACCATCCACAGAAACAATTACCTGATCACCCCATGCATCGTTTTCAAAGTCATTGTATGACTTCATAAAAGTATTTTGTGCAAATGAACCAATGACTGCGAAAGTCAAAACAATAGTAAAGATGATTTTTTTCATTTTCTTTTGCTTTAAGTAGAAGGTTCAAATATAATACAACTTAATACATAAAGCAAATAAAATAATAAGTAATTTCTAAACTATTACCAGTTTATTTAAAGAGTGAGTGAGATATATTGAGAAATAATTGCACGCTGATGACGCAGATTAGGCATCATCTGCGTGCAATTAAAAAAGTATTCAGTGTGTATCTGTTTTATCTGTGTTATCTGTGTGCAATTTTAAGTCCGCTTTGTTATTTCATCTGCGGGCAATTACTCCAGGTTTGAAGTGATAAACACAAAATCCTGAACACTCAATTGTTCCGCTCTTTTTGTGAGAAGGTGCTCCATTTGGGCACCGGGAGTCAGGTTCAGGGATTTAAGGGCATTGCGGAGGGTTTTACGGCGCTGGTTAAATGCCGTTTTAACTACCTTTTTAAACAATACAGGATCACAACCCAGGTCTGTTGTATTGTTCCGTTTAAGCCTAATAACGGCAGATTTAACTTTTGGGGGAGGAATGAAAACATGCTCACTTACTGTAAAAAGATATTCTATGTCGTACCAGACCTGGAGTAATACGCTGAGTATACCGTATGTTTTACTCCCCGGAGGTGCGGCAAGGCGCTCAGCCACTTCTTTCTGAAGCATGCAAACTACCTCAGGTATCTTGTCAACATGGTCTAGCACTTTAAAGAATATCTGGCTGGAGATATTGTAGGGGAAGTTGCCGATCACTGTAAAGCAACCTGCAAAGTAATCGGTAGGATTGAATTTCAGGAAATCGGCTTCCATAAATAAATCCTGATGCTGTGGGAAAGATTCGCGCAGGTATGCGATGCTATCCCTGTCCACATCCAGGGTAAGGAAGTGTTTTAGTGTATCACCGTCCTCCATCATTTTCAGAAGGTATTTTGTAAGCACACCTGTACCGGGCCCTACCTCAAGCAAGGCATTGCACGGGAGGCTTACGCTCTCGGTTATTTTCTGTGCAATATTCTCATCATTAAGAAAATGCTGACCAAGATGCTTCTTTGCTCTTACCGGAAAGTGGTTCTTATTCAATTTGTGTTGTTATTGACTTATCATAACCTGTCAGTGTCATGGATGACAGGAATTGTTAGTATTCAGTACTTTTAATCAATTAGGAGGAAGATCGTAAAAGAACCTTTCAGTAGGAGATAAATTTTCATTGTTCTTTTCCTCCTGAAAGTCCCCCCTCAGTATCCTGAACTGTTTACGAGCATCCACAACATAAAGGCTTCCGGGAAATTCAGTCAATATAGTCTGGAATGTTTCCATGGCCCTCTTATTGTCTTTCAGGTAATCTTTATAAAGATAGGCCAGGTAGTACATTGCATCATCAGCAAGTATATCATACGAATACTCATCCAGTATTCTCAGATATAGCTTCTCTGTAACTGCAAAATCCCCCTGTTTTAATTTTATTTCAGCCTGTTTCATTAACACATTGTCAGTGATATTGTGGCCTGGGTATGCCAGTAATATACTATCGAGCAGGGCATATGCATTTTCAGTTTTATTCCTGAATAACAATAAATCCGCCCTTGCAAACGATGCCAGTGCCAGGGTTGAACTGTCAGCATCCATGTTATCGCTTATGAGCAGCGACATCTGCATGGCATCATTGGCAATGAGTTTTGATGTTGCAGCCTTTAGTACATCCAGTTGGGCCTGCGACCATTCAAATTCACCGATATAAAAAGATAGTTTAGCATTCCTGAACCTTGCCTCGTGTCCCAGCGGATCATTTTTAAAGGCTTTGTCTACCTGGGAATAGAGTAGTGTAGCCTCCCACGGTTCACCACTGAAAAGCAGTATATCTGCCAGCTCAAGCTTGCACTGTGCCTGTAGGATCCTGTCGTTATTTGTCCTTTCAATAAGCTCCTGAAGAAGCGAAACAGCCTTTTCAGGGTTATTCAGGTAAAATCCTTCAAGATGGGCAAGATTCCTTACCAGCGGATAAGTAAGCGGATTATTATCATTGTTCTGAATAGCAGTCCGGTATTTCGAAGCAAGGTTTTCAAGGCTGTTTCTTTCGACCGGATATGAAGCTGTCAGTAATTCATACTCCGACCTCAGGAGTTCAACCTCTGCAACAATCCTGAGCGAAGGATCATCTGACTTATCAATAACATAGTTGAACGCATTGGCGGCAACATGGTAGTTATTGTTGGCAATGCTCAATTGGCCGAGTGCAAATACCCTGCTGCCATTTTCACCAAGCCTGCGGTCAAGAGCCTTAGCCTGGACAAGAGCAGACTCAAAATCTTTCAGTTGAAGCGACAGCCATACCAGCATTTCAGAGAGAACCACATTGTCCGGATTTTTCTGCACCTGCATTATCAATCCTCTTCTCAGAGCTTCTGTTTTAACGTTTTCAGGGTCATTATTAAGGCTGTTCTGAAGCCTCGACTGTACCTGGTCGGCTAGTCCGGGATCATGGGCAAGCAGGGAGAGGTACTCTTCTACCATCTTATCAACCTGTCCCTGCATCTCATACATCATGGCCAGTTCAAAACCGAATGTATAGTCGGGTGATAATAACTGCCTTCCCCGCTGGTAAGCTTTTATGGCATAATCATATTCACGCCTGATGGTAAAAGCATTCGCAAGATCCATCACACGTCTTTGCTCGGGCTTCAGGTCCTTAATAAGTTCGTCAAACAGCTTTATCGCTTTCTGGCTCTGGTTGCCCCTGATCATTATATAACCCTGGTCAACCTTATACTTGGCATCATCAGGATTGCGTCTCAACTGTTGCTTAACCAATTTACCTGCTTCGTCAATCTCGCCAAGTTCAAGCAGCGACTGAAGGTAATAAGTATAACTGAAGTGGTCAGGCTTGGACTCATATAGCCGCTGGAATACTTCTGCTGCTTTCTGGAATTCCCTGTCGTTATAAAACTGCAGCCCCAGCTGTTGGTCAGTACCGGGTTGACTGATCCCGCTGAAGGGAATCAACCATAACAGTAAGATTATAATCAGCGGGAATTTCATCAATGATTTCAGGTATATGGTTATGATAACAAGTCGAAGCCTGTATAGGTTGCCAGAGCCTTTGGAATTTTTATTCCTTCAGGAGTCTGGTTATTCTCTAGCAGAGAAGCAACTATTCGTGGTAACGCCAGGGCGCTGCCGTTTAGTGTATGGCATAACCTTGTTTTACCGTTCTCGTCCTTGAACCTGAGCTTCATTCTGTTTGCCTGGAATGACTCAAAATTCGATACAGAACTTACTTCAAGCCATTTCTGTTGTGCTGCTGAATATACCTCAAAGTCGTAAGTAAGAGCTGATGTGAAACTCATATCACCACCGCATAGCTTAACAACCCTGAAAGGAAGCTCAAGTTTACGAAGTAATGATGATACATATTCACGCATCTCTTCCAGTGTTTCATAAGAATTGTCAGGATGCTGTATCTGCACTATCTCAACCTTATCAAACTGGTGCAGGCGGTTAAGTCCGCGCACATCCTTGCCATATGAACCTGCCTCACGGCGGAAACAATTAGAGTAGGCCACATTCTTTATAGGGAATGAAGAGGCTTTAACAATCTCGTCTCTGTATATATTGGTCACCGGCACCTCGGCAGTTGGTATAAGGTAAAGTTTATCAACCTGGCAATAATACATCTGGCCATCCTTGTCAGGCAACTGTCCTGTACCATAACCTGATGCTTCATTGACAACCAATGGTGGCTGTATCTCGTAATATCCTGCTTCAATAGCATTATCAAGGAAGAAATTTATCAGGGCACGCTGCAGCCGGGCACCTTTACCCTTATAGAATGGAAAACCTGCACCGGTAACTTTATTCCCAAGTTCAAAGTCAATGATATCGTACTTAGCTGCCAGGTCCCAATGAGGCACTGCTCCTGCATATAACTCAGGCATGGCTCCTTCACTGTTGACTATTTCGTTATCCTCGGCACTTTTGCCTTTTGGTACTGATGGATGAGGAACATTTGGAAGTGTGATAAGCAGTGATGTTTGTTCAGCAACCAGAGCATCAAGTTGTTCAGAAAGCTCCTTAGCTGTAACTTTCAATTCAGCTACCCTGTTCTTTAATTCAAGGGCATCCGATGCTTTCCCGGCCTTCATGAGGTTACCTACCTCACGGGAGATATTGTTTGCTTCGGCAAGAGAGTCATCAAGATCCCTCTGTGTTTCCCTGCGCTTAGCATCTAATTCTATGATTTTTTCAAGAGTGGCGGCAGCGTCTATATTTTTGACTGAAAGACGTTGAATAACTTCAGCGGTGTTTTCGCGGATGTAGCTTAGTTCTAACATGATAATTTATTTTCACTGCAAAGGTAAATAATTTACAGGAGTTGGGCCTGTCATAATATTACAGAGAACTTGTTTCAAGTGTGGTTGTCAGAGTAGCTCTATCGTTATATCATCAGCCCTTACAGTGCCTTCAGCGGTGACTTCCTTATGCCTGTTTAGATAGGTAACCCATCCTGATTCATGGATTACACTGTATAAATACGATTCATTCCTAAAAATAGGGAGCTCACTAATTGACGGAGGAGTAACATTGTTTTTTTTGGCAAGATCTGTCAGGTAATTAAATGTTGCATTGGTGAGTTGCAATTCATCAATGGCAGAATACGACCTGAATGTTGTAACATACTCGGCTGTATCCACTGTATCAACCCAAAAGTTTGTAAATCCGTCAAAAGGCTCACCACCAAGAAGATTGGCAAATTTTTGAGCAGCGGTATACATAGTGTCCATGTCAAACCTGGCACCATGGAAGTAATGGTATAAGAGGATCTCATTGATTGCCCCTGCTTCTATTGATTCCTTGCTGTCAAACATCCCTCTGAAACTTTCAATCAATGTGGAAGAAAAATTAGTCTCCTTATTTTCCCGCTTATATTCATCGAGTTTCTTGTTGATAACTGACCGTATTTCTTTCCAGTTTTTTATTCCTGTGAAACTGCCGAGCTCATCGGTTGTATATTCAAAAGCAGTGTTTTTTGTAATAGCTGAAAGTTTCATAAATGAGTCAGTGAGTTTATCAGATTTCAGGTCATAATTAGTCCACCTGATAGTATAACTTTCTGCTGCGGAATCAATAATCTCAATGTCGAATTTATACGTCAGAGTTTCAATTTTTAGCGTATCGCTATGAGTGCTGTCCACTGGTTTTAATTCATATTTTTTGATGGTAGCCTGGTAGCTCATCTTTTCATTTTTATCCCAATATCCGAAAACACTGACAGTTGAGTCTTTCAGGTTTATCTGCGCAAATGTGCTCAAAGTTGTCAGTAAAGCTAAGGCAATGCCAATAATAGATTTCATAATGGATTTATATAAAGCAGTGCAATTTAACAAAAAAGGCCCTCGAAAGGGCCCTTTTAAGAAAAATACTTAAGGATTTTACATTTTCTTCATGTACTCAATTACTGAAGCGCGGTCGCCTTCATCCGGAATCTTTTTTTCAAAATTTGGCATTTCACCTGATCCCACGAAAGAGATGTAGTAGAGTTCACCGTAACTGTACTTTTTGAAGTAAGGTTTGCTGAAATCACCGGGGAATGTCTTAAGGCTTGCTGCTTTAGGACCATCACCAAGGCCTTTAGCGCCATGGCATGATTTGCAGTTCTTGTTAAAAAGTTCTTTACCTGTTGCAAGATCACCTTTTTCTTTCTGCACCATAGTCTTGTACTTGTCGGGTGCTTTCCATGATGGCTGTTTCTGTTGTGCTGATACGCTGACGACGAATGCCAGTCCGAGTACGATTAATAATAATTGTTTCATAGCTTTATTATGGTTTTGTTAATGAAATAACAAATGATGTGCCAAACATCGTTTATTTCTTCTTTTCGTTCTTCTTCATGTAATTTTCGTCCACCCTTTGTATAATACTTTTCCTTATGAGGTCAGTGGGAATTGGCTCCCCATAAGGGAAATGCACAGAACCTTTGGTACCTTTATAGCCGTATTGTGTAAAGAGTTCGATAGTTGAAACACCTGCCGGATAATATCCAAGATGGTTGGTATGTGCTGCATAGTATACAAGTTGCCTGCCATAGATCTTAAAAGCCGGCATACCATAGGAAATTACTTCCTCAGCCTCAGGAGCCGTTTCTTTAATCAGGTTCCTCATTTCCGTAAGAACCTTCCGGATCTTCTCAGGAAACTGGGCTATATACTGGTCAACGTTTTCTATCTTTTCCATAAACCAAAGATAATAAAAAAAAGAGACAGGAACTAACCTGTCTCTCCTCACAATTTAATCAAGGGTATTATCTTCCGCGGCCGTTACTTTGCCTGCCGTTGCCGCTTTCGCTGCCACGATGGCCATAATCTCTGCTGCCTTTACTTTCCTGTTTCTTGTAATTTCCTTTGCCATTAGACTGAGAGCCTTTGTGATTGCCGTTTCCTTTATGGCCGTAGTTTCCACGGTTATCATTGTCTGGCCTGTAATTCTTGTGGCCGCCTCTGTCGTAATCCCTATGTCCGTTCCTGTCGTGATCCCTATGGCCGTATTTGGTGTCATTCCCCTTTTTATAATGCCCTTTATGATTACCGTTATTGTGTTTGTAATGGCGATCGTGGTCATGCCTGTCATAATACCCATAATGTCCGTGACGTGGTTTTGCATGATAGTGTGCATAGTGTCCATGGTGTCCATGGCCTCTGTAGTATCTTACGTAGTCGTAATCGTAATTGTAAGTCCTGTACCATGCTATATGGTTAGAATGGTAGATAAAAGGCCGTTCAACAACAATGTCAAGTTCAATGATTGGCACGAAGGCAAGGTCAATGTGGGCAAAAACAGATGGAATGATCGCGCTGTAAACCCAGGTGCCGTGTGAAGGATAAATATAAACTTCCCTAACCATATCGTAATACAAATCCTGTTCAGGGAAGAATACATAACGTGTTTGGACATCACAACTGTGTACAGTTACCCAGTGGGGCCTGTGATGGTGATGACGATGCTGTGCGAAGGTAGCGGTTGGTGTTACAAGGCTGATTGCCAGCATGATCGTGAGGGCTGAGAGGTAGATTCGCGGTTTCATAGCTTTGTGAGTTGAAGGTTTTTTTTAGAACTATACCATAAATCATGCCACAATGAATTAACTTTACATGGTTAACATAACAAAGCCCACAACAATATGAAATCATTTGTCAGAATTACAGTCTTTCTGTTATTACCCGTGCTCTTTACGGCATGTTCTCCGGAAACAAAAAAGTCAGAGAGTAACGTTAAAGAATTCAGGTTTTTAGAAACAGATATTGCTGCTCTTCAGAAGGGATATAAGGATGGAACTTTTACTGTAAGAGAGGTAATACAAGCTTATCTTGACAGGATTAAGGAAATTGACCAAAGCGGACCTTCACTCCATTCAGTGATATTTGTTAACCCGGATGCTCTTGCTATTGCTGACCAGATGGATAAAGAACTCAAAGAAGGAAAAAGTCGTGGGCCAATGCACGGGATACCTGTTATTCTGAAAGATAATATTGACACACATGATAAAATGCCCTGCACTGCAGGTTCCAGGGCACTTGCTGATTCATATCCTCTTCAGGACAGTTATATTGCAACAAAGCTCAGGGAAGCCGGTGCTGTAATCATTGGTAAAGCCAACCTGAGTGAATGGGCAAACTTCAGGGGTGAGCTTTCAACAAGTGGATGGAGTGGTGTTGGCGGTCAAACCAAAAATCCTTATTACCTCGACAGGAACCCATGTGGTTCAAGCTCAGGGTCAGGGGTTTCGGTATCAGCCAACCTTACTGTTATAGCTATAGGAACTGAAACCAATGGCTCTATCGTTTGTCCTGCTACCAGCAATGGAGTTGTGGGCATCAAGCCAACAGTAGGGCTGCTCAGCCGCTCAGGCATTATCCCTATTTCTTTTACACAGGATACACCCGGCCCAATGGCTAGGACTGTAAAGGATGCAGCAATTTGCCTGGGTGCAATGGTTGGTGTAGACCCTGCCGATTCATTAACACTGGCCTCTGAAGGTAAGTACCATACTGACTATACACAGTTCCTGAAAGCGGGAGCACTTAAAGGTAAACGTATAGGTTTATGGAAAGAACCCCTTGGCTCACATTTCAAAGTCGACTCCCTTATGATGTCAACAGTTGATTTCTTAAAGAAACAAGGTGCTGTTATAATTGATATAGATAAAATATCAGAGCCTGAAATTGAAGAGTACTCATTTGAAATCATGCTCTATGAATACAAAGATGGGTTGAACAAGTATTTTGAATCATTAGGACCTTCGGCTCCGGTAAAGAACATAGAGGAACTGATGGCTTTTAATTCAAAGGATAGTATTGAACTCGATTATTTTAACCAGAAATACCTTGAAATGGCTCAGGCAAAAGGCGACCTTAACAGCGTGGAATATAAAAAGGCATTATCTGCCATGCAAAAGGGTATCAGGGAAAACGGGATTGACAAGGTGATGAATGAAAATAAGCTTGATTGTATTATTGCCCCAACCGGAGCTCCGGCCTGGTTAACCGACGTTGTTAATGGTGATAGTTTCCATGTAGGGAGTTCATCACCGGCAGCTATGGCGGGCTATCCGAATATCTCCGTCCCAATGGGCAATATCGATGGATTGCCTGTAGGAATATCATTTTTCGGGAGGGCCTGGAGTGAACCTCTTCTCCTTGAGATAGCCTATTCGTATGAACAGGCAACTCATCACCGCATTGTTCCTGCTTTTAAAGAATAGCTGAAGAAATGAAAATTAAAGAGACCGGCTGGACTTCACAAGACGGAATAAAGCTTTTTACAAGGATCTGGGAACCAGATAAAGATATCAAAGCTGTTATTTGCCTGGCTCATGGTATCGGTGAACATACCGGAAGGTTTCTTCCGGTGGCAGAGTATTTTACAGCCAGTGGTTATGCCATGATTGGTAATGATATGCGTGGGCATGGCTTATCAGAAGGTAAAAGAGGCCATATAGACTCCATCGGGGTGGTTATGGACGATTTTGATCTTTTGCTAAGTAATACAAAACTGATGTACCCCGGCAAGCCGGTTTTCTTATATGGTCAGAGTCTTGGAGCAATACTTGTACTGTATCATGGTCTTACCCGGAAGCCTGTTATCAGCGGAGTTATTGCTACCAGTCCGGCACTTCACAGTTCACTTGACGAACAACCTTTTAAGATCGCACTTGTTAAATTGCTCAGTCCGCTATTGCCTTCTTTGACCCTTCATGGTGGCTTAAAGCCTGCAATGCTTACAAGAGATGTTAAGGTAGTGAATGCTTATATTGATGATCCATTAGTGCACTATCAGATATCCCTGGGCTTTGGCAGGATACTGATCGAAATACGGAAATGGGCAATTGAAAGCTCATCTGGTTTTTCTTTACCACTACTACTAATGCATGGCACCAGCGACCAGATTGCCTATATCAGCGGAAGCAGGGAGTTTGCCAGTCGTGTAACCAACTGTACTTACATTGAGTGGGAGAATGCGCTGCATGAGCTTCATCATGAACCTGAAAAAGAAGAAGTGCTGAAAATCATCAAAGATTGGATTGAGGAACAGATTTTATCTCATTGAAAAAACATCCCTATATTTATAAGCGTTAATATCCGGATATGAAAAGAAGTATTAATTACGGATTGTTGTTTGCAGTAACTGCAGTACTTATATTCTCCTGCAAAAACGGAAGTGAACCTATACCAAGTGGAAAAGAAGCTTATATAGGTGTATGGCAGTCACCTTCAGGTTTCCAGATACAAATACTCCCTGAGGGATATGCAAACGTGTATCAACCGATGGACAGTATGCATCCCGACTATAAAACCCTGCGGGTACAGAGGGCAAATGAGGTTTATAACTTCGGCTTTAAAGTATTCTTTATTGGTGATAGTATAATCCATATCAGGAAACCATATACCGATGGTAAACAATATAAGATTAACAGGACACCTTACTATGATTCCGATACGATGAAGATGGTAATAAACGGAGTGACCGTGAGGAAATTCAATGAAGAACACTTTATGGAAGGCATGTAGGACTGTTACCGCCTTATAATAAGAGTTTAGAAATAAAAAAAAGGAGCAATGAATGCTCCTTTTTAAATTTTTTGTGCAATTTAATATTGCAGCCGGAAGTTATTTTTCAGTTTCGATTGGAAGCACTGAAACGAATGACTTGTCATTTTTTCTTACGCGGAATTCAACAATACCGTCAACCAGTGCAAACAGGGTATGATCTTTACCCATGCCTACATTTAATCCCGGATTGTGAACAGTACCACGCTGACGGATAATGATATTACCTGCCTGGGCAGCCTGACCGCCATAAATCTTAACGCCAAGTCGTTTGCTATGTGATTCCCTACCGTTTTGTGAACTACCGGCACCTTTTTTATGAGCCATAATGTTTAGTTTTTATCGGTTAATTAATCAGGCGTTAATGGCACTAATCTGTACCCTTGTGAGATACTGCCTGTGGCCGTTTTGTTTCTGGTATCCTTTTCTCCTCTTCTTTTTGAAGACGATAACCTTATCGCCACGTAAATGCGACAGGATTTTAGCCGTAACGACAGCGCCGGTAACATTCGGCTGTCCCAGTGATACGGTTCCGTCATTGTCTAACAACAGAACGTTGTCAAACTTAACTTCTGAACCTTCTTCACCTTCAAGACGATGCACGAATATCACCTGGTCTTGCATAACTTTATGTTGCTGGCCGGCGATTTCTACGATTGCGTACATTGTTAATGATTTTGTGTTAAATGTCTTTTCCCTTTAATAGGGGGTGCAAAATTAATTAATTTTAGGAAACATCCAACAATTGCAGAGAAAAAATTTGTTCAATGTTGTTCAATATTGCTCAGACTTTACGATCTAATAAAACAACACTGACCATTTGAACCACTTGAACTCCTTGAACAAATTAGTCTTTCCGTATAAATTTTCTCAGCCCTGCCGTTGTTGTATTCACAAGCAGAACGCCAATAATTACCAAGAGAACAAACAGGACAAAACCGGGCTTAAAGGTCTCGCCATCAGCAATGCCCCACATGAGTGCAATGATCGGGATGAAATATGTAACTGATGAGGCGAATACAGCACTTGTCATCTGGATTACCCTGTTAAAAAGCATCAGGGCAATGCCGGTTCCTACAATAGCAAGTATTGCTATATACCCCAGTCCTGCAAGGGCTCTGTCGCCAGTCTGTAACGTTTCTGTAAAATGGGTAAAACCAAAAAGATATATGGCAGTGGCCGGGCCAATCACGAAAAATGCCAGTGATGTAATAGTTACCGGGTGGACTGATTGGAGGAAAGCTTTAATCACATTTACGTTAACAGCATACATGATTGCTGCTAAAACAATCAGCAGCGCATAACCCACATTAAAGGTAAAACTACCCGAGCCGCTCACACTCACTAATCCCGCTGCTCCGGCAAGTCCGAGTATTACACCGAAGATATTAAACCACATGGGTTTGAGCCTGAAGAAGATCATACCGAGGATAAGGGTAAATAATGGTGTAAGTGAATTAAGTATACCTGCGAGTGAGCTGTCAATACCCTTCTGGGCTGCTGCAAATAGAAAAGCAGGAGCAAGACTGCCTACTACACCAACCACTGCAAATAACAACCAGTGATTCAGGGAAAAGCCTTTCATCCTTCTTAAAGCAATGGGCAACAGGAAAAGCCATGTAATTACGACCCTCAGTGCCCCCACTTCATTACTTGAATAAACTTCAAGCCCCCTCTTGATCAGTATAAATGAACTTCCCCAGGTTAAAGCAAGGAAGAAAAGAACAACATAAGGAAACCAGCTTTTTGATGTCATCAGGATTAAATATAAGATTCGGGATTGGCAACTACCTTTATATGAGGCGTAAAAGTAAATAAACAATCAGAATGTGGTTGCAGATTGTTGTCATTAAACATTTATCCGGTTTTGAATGATAATTTGTTCGCAGTACCTTCGCATTGTATTCGCACTATATTCGCAATTATGACCAAAAATGCGAAGGAAATGCGAACACAATGCGAACACAATGCGAACACAATACCAATTTAAACCGGATTTAACAGCTTTTGCAACTGGACATAAAATTGAATTTTAAACTATGGAAAGCACTAAAATATTTTTAGCAGGCAGATTCATTGAAACCAGCAAAACTCTTAAGGTTTATTATCCCTATAATGGTGATTTGTTTGCCACTACCTATAAAGCCGGGGAAGAACATTTTAATGAGGCAATTGAAGCAGCGGAATCAGTGAGGCTGCAACTGAAAAAAATGCCAGTATACAAGCGCAGCGGGATATTATTGCATATAAGAAACCGTCTTGTTGAGATGAGGGAAACTTTTGCCCGGACAATCATGGCAGAATCAGGGAAACCGATCAGGAATGCCAGGGCTGAAGTTGATAGAAGCATTGGCATATTTACTGTTGCCGCTGAAGAAGCAAAAAGGCTTCCAAAAGAATACATGAGTATTGACTGGACACAATCAGGTGAAGGGAGAGAAGCACTGGTTAAGTACTTTCCTGTGGGAATAGTAGCCGGTATTTCACCGTTCAATTTCCCGTTAAACCTCGCAGTGCATAAAATAGCCCCTGCCATAGCTTCAGGGTGTCCTATTATCCTGAAGCCGTCATCCACCACACCTTTATCAACGCTGTTACTGGCAACTTTAATTGCTGAGACTGACCTTCCGGAAGGTGCTGTATCCATCCTTCCGATGGACAGGGAAACAGGGAATTTATTAGTAACCGATCAACGTATTGCAATGGTTTCTTTTACAGGTTCACCACAGGTTGGATGGAAGATGAAGGAGCAATCGGGCAAAAAGAAAGTTGTGCTTGAACTCGGGGGTAATGCCGGGATAATTATCTCTGATGATTGCAACCTGGAAACAGCTATTTCAAGATCTGTTAACAGTGGCTTTACTTATGCAGGACAAACATGCATTCATGCACAGCGAATTTTTGTCCAGGAAAATGTATTTGCTGAGTTTGTTGAAAAGTATGTGAGTAAGGCGTCAAAACTGGTAGTTGGTGATCCTGCAGGAGAAGATACTGACATGTCGGTTATGATTGATGAGGACAATGCGGTGAGGGTGGAACAATGGATAAATGAAGCATTAGTTGAAGGTGCTGAAATTGCCTTTGGCGGAAAAAGGATCAATAACCTGCTTGATCCAACGATTCTCTTAAAAACTAATAATTCAATGAAAGTTTGTAACCAGGAGGTTTTTGGCCCGGTGGTTTCAATAATGCCTTATGGTGACTTTGAAGAAGCTGTGAGCCTTATTAACGATACCAAATACGGATTACAGGCAGGGGTATTCACCAACAGGATTACAGAAATGGAAATGGCTTTCAATGAACTGGAAGTAGGAGGGGTAATACTTAACGATGGCCCTACCTTCAGGGCAGACCATATGCCTTACGGAGGAGTTAAAGATTCAGGATTCGGCAGGGAAGGAGTTAAATATGCCATCACTGATATGATGGAAGCCAGGGTCCTGGTTAAATAACATCAGCAGTTTGAATCGATAAATTCATAATAAAGCTTCTCCAAAAGTTTGCATTTGGTTTTTAAAATACTACTTTTGTTCTTTGTTTTTCCAAAGATCACAGAATGACTGAGGCTGACAAACTGGTAGTAATCGCCTTTCAACAGGGAGACCTTAAGGTTTTTGAGACTGTTTTTAAGGAGAATTATTCCTCTATGGTGCGTGCTGCCCGTCGCATTCTGATTGATATTGAACCATCGGAAGAAGTAATCCAGGATCTTTTTGTGAAACTCTGGGAAAAACGAGATTCACTTGTAATAAACACTTCACTCCCGGCCTACCTGCACAAAGCAGTTACCAACCATGCCATTAATTATTACAAGTTCCAGAAGAAAACAGTCAGGTTCCAGGATTATATTGGCTTTGAAGTAGAGGAATATCAGTCAACACCGGCAGATGAGCCTATGCTTCATAATGACCTTGATAAAAAAGTGAGTACGCTTATGAAATCACTCCCTGAAAAGAGGAGAGTAATTTTTGAGATGAGCAGGTTCGAAGGCTTAAAAAACTGGCAGATTGCACAACAGTTGGGTGTCAGTCTTAAAACAGTGGAATACCATATGTCGGAGGCTCTTGATTTTATGCGCACAAAACTCACTGACTATCTGCCACTTATACCTCTTTTCCTGCTGTTGATTAAAAAAATGTAAAAAAAAGTGCAAAATCGTTTAGGGTAAAAGTCCATTTTACTTGTCTATAGAACACGGGTAAGCATAGAACACCGTTATGATCTTCGAAATTAAAAAATATAAGCACCTAATAATCAAATATCTGCAAGGCGATGCCACTCAGGAGGAGCAGAAGCAGGTAGAGGATTTTATTGCGCGTTCTGCAAAGAACAAGCAATTATTCGAATCCTACAGGGGGCTTTTATTTCTTACCCAGAAGAAAAAAGTGGAATACAATGCCGAAAAGGCATGGGAAAAAGTTCGTGCACGTATCCTGGCAAGTGAAGAAAAACCGGTTGTGTCGGAAGCAGTCCTCACAAGGCCTGTCAAAAAATACACAATCAGGCATTATGCAGTTTCTGCAGCTGCCGCTGTTGTAGTAATTGTTTTCGGACTATTCCAGTTCCTGCAGAATGATGAACCAACCATGGCAAAATTTGCATCAGGACTTACAGCCGCTGAGCCGGATGTATTGCCCGATGGCACAGTTGTAGCTCTCAATGCGAATACAACAGTTAATTTTCCCACCGAATTTGACAAAGATATCAGGGAAGTCTCTATTTTTGGAGAAGCATTCTTTGAAGTACAACCTGATCCTGAAAAACCTTTTATAATTCATGCTTCAGGGCTGAATATAAAGGTTCTGGGTACCTCCTTCAATGTTGAAGCATACCCGGGGAGCGATTTTGTTAAGGTAACAGTTAACACCGGTAAAGTACTCGTTTATCCTGCAGGCACTCCTGAAGGAAGCGAAGAAACAGCCGGCAAAAAACTTACCGCAGGTGAAATTGCTACTTACAGTCAGAAATCAGGTGTTATCTTTAAAGGTGTTAATGATGATCTGAATGTGCTAAGCTGGAAAACTGGCATCCTTACTTTCAGGGAAACCAGGCTGGCTGAAGTGTTTAAAGCATTTGAACAACAGTACCAGAAACAATTCGTTATTGAGGATAGTACTATACTTAATCAAAGGCTCACTGCACGTTTCGATAATCAGTCACTGGATGATGCCCTTGAGACGCTTTCACTGATCTTCAACATTAAGTTTGAAAATAAAGAAAGACACATCATGGTGCATTAAAAGTTAAGTAACCCTTGTGGTAACCTTACACTATGCAACTATGAAGTTTTCCTCCAACCATCTCACTGCCTTTTTAATTACAGTATTTATTATTACTGCTTCGGCTCATTCTTTTGCCCAATCGGCAAAACTTAAAACTAATGTTTCTTTTGCAGTTAATAATGTTACAGTCTCTGATGCACTTGAATCGCTGACTACTATCACCGGCTTTACATTCTCCTATAATCCTGACCAGATTCCTGCAAGCAGGATTGTAAAGGTGGATATGCATAACCGTCCTTTATCCGAAGTACTCGAAGCGATACTTGGTTCGAAAAACTTTGGCTACAGGGTAATGGCTAACCAGATCGTGATCTATAGGTTAAAAGAGGTACCAGAGGAAAAACCGGCCGTTGAAAATACACCAGTAACCCAGGAGCCAAAACAACCAATCGCCGCAAATCAAGAAGTCAAACAAATACCGGCAAAAACTGATACGGTATATGTTACTGTCAATACCCGGGATACTGTTGTAATTAAGCAAACTGACACTGTTTACCAAAAAGTACCAACACCTGTTTCTGGGAATGAAGCTTTCAGGACAACCAGTAACCTTAAAAAGGAGCTTACACCGGTTTGGAAAGCTGATGCAGGGATTTCACTTTCTTATTTCTTTCCTTCAGCTTCCTATAGCGCAAAGGAAAACTATAATGAGAAAATTAACCAATACGAAAAATCCTATTCAAACAATACAATATCAGGTAGTGCCGGTCTTGACATAAGGTTTTCTTACAATAAAATTACATTGGCATCAGGAGTCGCTTTTACTGTCTTCGGACAGAAGCTTGATTACAGTTATTTAAAAGTGACAGGGGGTTTTTTCAGGAAAGACACGCTCGACAGGTTCTATACCCTTGCAGGGGCTGATACAACCTGGTATTATATCCTTGATTCTACCTACATCCCGAAAGATAATGAGACCTTTAACTACAGGATGAATAATCATTTCAGGTACCTTGAGATACCCTTAACTGTTCAGTATAATTACGGGTTCAGGAATGTTTTGTTCTTTGCAAAAGGAGGTTTAATAACTGGATTCTACACAGGAAGCGACGGACAACAGATACTACCCGATGAGAACGGGATTATGCCAATTAAAGAAATTACGCCTCAGGATGTTGTACTTTCATATACCCTCGGTGCCGGTGTGGCAGTACCCATCGGTAGTAAACTAGTATTCAGCAGTTCAGTTTTTTACCGGAGTCAGTTAGAAAGTATTTATAAGGATTTCCCTATTGAAACAAGATATTCGGCAACAGGAATAAGTGCCGGATTGATCTATAAATTATATTGAAAAGTCCCGCGTAGCAAAAAGTTGTTTATTTTTATCCCCTGATTCGGATGCAGAGATAAATGATTCGCTCTATACACAAACTTGTTTATGCAGTTTTGGTGGCAGTTTTTTTCCTTTCTGCTACACCTGGGCATGCTGACACTTTTATCAATGGCATTCTTACAGAAAATACCACACTCCGCCCTTCAAACAATGATTATATAGTTACTGAAGACCTTATAGTCCCTGAAGGAATAACTCTCACAATCTTACCCGGAACAATCATCAGGTTTTATTCAGGTAAATCATTGTACGTTAATAAGGGTGTCCTGCGTGCCGAAGGAACGCTTACAAATCCGATTCACTTTGATATTTTCGACCCGATGGGTACGAATAACAGCAACTGGAATGGAATCCAGTTTGTTAATGCCAGGACGGAGCTTGATAATAATAACCAGTACCTCAGTGGTTGCAGATTATCGAATATAAATGTTCACAATGCAACAACAGGTATTATCCTGAGTGACAGTTCGCTCATTCTGGCCGATCAGATCTCTATCCTCAACAGTAAATTCCTTGGTATTGGTATTTCAGTGGACGGTAACTCGCAGTTATATATCTCAGAATCTGAGATTAATCATTGCAACACCGCGATAATACTCAACGATTCATCACGGATGATTGCTGATGGCCTTACCATTGATAACGGGAATAATGAAGGCTATGGCATTTACCTGAAGCTCAATTCAAATATGCAGCTTACCGAATCGGTAATCAAACTTTGCAATACAGGAATTTTTATCGATGATTCGGATTATAATCTTATAACCGGATGCCAGATAACTAATTGCTATATGGGAATCTATTTTGCTTATGATTGTATAAGCCGTTACAACAGAATCCTGAATAACAATCTGAGCTACAACCTGAATGTGGCAATTTTTGTGAGTGTTGGTAATAGCGGAGTACAGCATAATAAGATTTCATTTAACACCATAAATTATAACCAGCAGGGTTTGCATATAGGTAATGGCGGAAATAATGACGAAGGTTATAATGTTATTTCAGGTAATGACATTAAGAATAATATCGATATAGGGGTTTGGCTCTCACAGGACAAAGATTCACTTTACAATAACACTATAGAGAATAATGGTACCGGAGTAATGCTCTATAGGGCATCAGCCAACCATATCAGGAACAATATTATAAAGAATAGTCCTAATTCAGGCGTAATATTAACTGAGCAATCATCCGCTAACCTGGTAGAATACAATAATATAATTGATAATTATAAAGGAGTAAAGATAACCTTCTGGGACGACTCACTACAGTCAGAGAACAACCATTTCAGGTATAATAACCTTACAGGAAATATTGCTGAATCATTCAATTTAGAGTCAGGGCCTCAGCAATCAGTAGAATATAACACGATAATTTCAGCTGATATCACCTCTTCATTTATCAATTCACAAGCTTACGACCTGGAAGCGTACAATAACTATTGGGGAACTTCTGATACCACAGCAATTGATAGCATAATCGCTGATAAGTACGATAATTTTAAGTGGGGGAGGGTCCTTTACAAACCATTTGCCGAAGGGCCTGATAATTCAACTCCTATAAGTCCGCCTGTTTTAGTAATTAAACGACAGGTTAACGGTAAAGTGGTTGTTAACTGGAAGCAGAACCAGGAGCAGGATCTGGCAGGATACAAGGTGTATTATGGTAATCCGCTTATTGTAGCCGACAATGGGATTGCAAACAGTGTAGTGCTGAATAACATTGATATTGCTACATCCATCAGGGTTACAGCCTATGATAATGAAGCCGACGGTTTGGCTGATTTGTACGAAGGACATGAGAGTGGATTTACTTATGCAATTGGTGGTCCATGGGCAGGATATGATAACTCTGTTTGCTCCGGAGAAAATTTCATTATTAATACTGCTACAGCCTTCGAGTACCAATCATTGTCGTGGATAACACTGGGGGACGGCACTTTCTCAAAACCTTCTGAACTTGAGACTTATTATATGCCCGGCTTTGCTGATAAGGAACTGGGAGCGGTAAATTTGATCCTGAGTATGACTACACTATCAGGAATAACTTTAAGAGACACATTCAATCTCAGGGTTCTGGATGCGCTTGTGTTGGAAGCCGGGAATGATACTATCATAACAGAAGGAAGTGTTTTCTTACCTGTTGATGTGCAAGCTGAGAATTATGTAAATATACTTTGGAGTTCATCGGGTGATGGCACATTTGATGATCCTGCATCACTTACACCGGCTTATACCCCGGGAATTCAGGATATTTCCAGAGGTTGGGTTAACATAGCTGTAACTATCAGTTCAGGCTGCGGTAGTTTAAGCGACGATTTCATCCTGACGATCATTCCAGGTTATGATATCTCAGGTAGAGTTACAAGAAACAATCTCCTGGTTGAGGGTGCGGTTGTGCTAGCTTATAACCTGAACGACGAGGGAACAAGGGCCGTTTCAATGACCACTACTGATCAGGATGGCAAATTCTTTATTCAGGGGGCAACAAGCGGACACTATTACATTTATTCAGTTCCTGATCCTTCAGTGTCATATGCATATATCCCTACTTATTATGCAGAAAGAACCGACTGGCATAATGCGTACCTGATGAATCTCCAGGATGATGTTTATGATGTTGATATAATCCTGCAACCATTAGACCTGATATTGCCTCAGGGTACTGGTTCAATTAGTGGAACATTTACTTATGAAGGCTTACCTGGGGATGATCAGGGATTCTTCAACTCTGTCTGGTTCGGCGACAACAGGGGAACGCCCTATGCACCTTCTGTAAGTAATCCGTACCCTGCAGCCAACCATGTTATATTATTAATGAATCCTGACCTTTCAAAAATTATTGGCTGGGCTCTTTCAGCAGAAGACGGGTCGTTCAGTTTTAATAACCTTCCTTTTGGGGCATACAGGTTACGGGGTGAAAAAGCAGGTTTCGACAATAAAGTATCAGATATTATATACATTACGCCTGATAACAACACATTAGCCGGTGTAGAGCTTTACGTTGACGGTGTTAAAAAACTTGTTGAGGCACAGGTTCCGCCTGTAAAACCGGTTAACCAATATATTTATCCGAATCCTGTGAGCAGCTCATTCAATATAAGCGGTCTCGGGTATGAGAACGATATGGAGATTGAGATTGAACTTATTAATGAGAAAGGAGTGTCGGTTGTAAAAATACCGGTACTGAGGAACTCACCTGCATTTTTTGGACCGGTATATACTGACGGCCTTCCAAGTGGTATTTATTTCTGTGTAATCACTTCACCCTCAGGAGTGAGGAAGACAGCAAAGATTTCAGTATATTAATTCTTATCTTCAGGCAGAATCTTAAGGGTATCCTTCCTTTAAAAAAAATCACTTGATTCCGAAAAAAAGTAGCTTTTCCCTTTAGGGTAAAAGTCGTTTTTGTTGTCTGTACTATGTACTGCGGATAGAATATCGATGATACTGTACAAACTACAACTAACTTGGATAACACGGATAACTGATTAAATTGAATTCTTCATTATTACTCCACTTTTCATGGCTGCCAGTCACAGGGCAACATACTTTATTTCAGAGCTACTCTGAAAATCCTCATTTGCAATTCTGTATTCCGAAAAACATCCTTATGAAGAAGGAAAGTGATTTCTTTTATCTATGATATTCTTTAATAAACCTAATAAAAAGTAGAGAAGGAGGTAACTTAAAAGAAGTACGCACTTACTAACAATCAAGACATTCCGGGAGGAATGAACGATTAAACTTAAAATTAACTAATTAAAACTAGTACAACAAAAAAAATGAAAAGACTACTTACGCTTTTAGTTCTGGTAACATTACTTGCCGGAAAAGGGTACAGCCAGTTTGTTTCTTATGGTTTCCTTCCATCAAACGGAACCTATACAGAAGTAACCGGTGGTACAGTTCTGTCGACTGAATCGACAGACGACCAGCGTTGGGTTGATCCGGCAAGTCCGGCAGGAAGTACCACAGTACTTGAAGGCCCGGGATTTCCTATCGGCTTTAATTTCGTTTATAACGGAATTACTTTCGACAGGCTTGCAATCAACAACAACGGTTGGATTTCTTTAGGTCAAAGTGCATTAACACCAAGTGTTAATATTCACGCGGCAAGCCAGTATACTCCGCTGAGTTCTACCTCGACAGCAACTCCTGCATTATTAAGAAACCGGATTGCTCCTTTTGGAAGGGATTTACAGGGACAAGCCGGTTCAAGTATCACCATTGAAACCATTGGAACTACTCCAAACAGAGTTTGTGTTATCCAGTGGAAAAACTACAAAAGATGGGGATCATCTTATGCTGGAGAAAGCCTAAACTTCCAGATTCGCTTAAATGAGACTTCAAATATGGTTGATCTTGTTTACGGAAACTTTACAGTGGTTGGAACATCTACTGCTACTGCTCAAGTAGGTTTAGGTGGTACCCTTCCTACAGAATTCGTAAACAGGTCTTCATCAACAAGCTGGACTACTACAGTTGCAGGAAGCACAAATACTGCGACCATGACTTTTGGTCCGGCTCTGTTCCCTACCGCAGGTACCACCTGGACCTTTGGTCCAATGGTTCCTTTAGCAGCTAATTATAACTCACCTGCTAACGGATCAGCCGGTATGCCTCTTGATGTAAGCCTCAACTGGGCACCTAACACTACTGGTGGTGGTGCTGCAACAGGTTATAAGGTTTACATGGGTACTGACAACCCTCCAACCAATATCGCTAATGGTACTGATGTTGGAACAGCTTTGTCATACACTGCTCCTGCTGCCCTTAATGTTAATACTGTTTACAACTGGAAAGTTGTTCCTTATAATACAGTAGGCGATGCTATCAACAACGCCACATGGTCATTCACCACTACTTTAGGTATTGGTAATCTCCAGGGATTTGTTACAAACGGTTTTGGTATTCCTTTAGCAGGTGTTTCTGTTAATATTACCAATGGTGTAAGTAACTATACCGCAATCAGTGCTGCTGACGGATCATACATGCTCAATACAATCATGGCAGGTCCTTACACACTTACTGCTTCACTTGCTTCATACAATAATACTGTAACCACAGTTACCGTTGCTCCGAGTACAACTACCTATCAGAACGTTGTTATGCTTCGTCCTGCAATGGCAGTTACTCCTAACCCATACAGTGTATCACTCAATCCGGGTGAACTTGTTGATGGTGCTATCAATATTGCAAATAATGGTGATGGTGTTCTCGGTTGGAATGCCACTATTAATTATACTTCACCGGGTCCAAATACCTGGATGACTTTAACCCAGAATACAGGAAGTGTTCCTGCTTACACTAACTTCAGTTTACCGGTGGCTTTCAATGGTACTGGCTTAACTTCAGGTACTGTAAAAACAGCTGAAATTACCTTTACTTCTGTTCCAAACGTTGGTACTGTAGTTATTCCTGTTACCATGACTGTTAGCGGTGTAGCTTTAACAGCTCCTGCTGACCTGAATGCAACACTTACTGATCCTATCAATGGTGTTGTAAACCTTTCATGGTCATTCACTACTAACCCTTCATTCCAGTTCTTCATTGTAAAACGCAATGGTGTTCAGATCGGAACAACAACAGCTACAACCTTAACAAATAACCTGCCCGCATACGGTGTATACTCATACACAGTTCAGGCTGTTTACGCTGAAGGTAATTCTGTTGCTGCAGGTCCTGCTGAAATTGAATGGGCTAACCCAACACTCGTACTTGATCCGACATCATTATATAATGAGCAGTATCCTACTTCAAGCGAAGGAGTAACTTTCCGTATTTCAAATACCGGCGAAGGTACACTTGCATTCTCATTCCCTGAGTATGCTGCACGCCAGATGGCTGCTACAGCTAACGTACGTTCAGAGTTGAAAGAAGTTAACGTTGCTAAAGGTGAAGCTGATCCTACCGATGGTATGGGCACAAAGAACCTTCGCGGCGCTGGCGGACCAGATGCTTTTGGTTACGTATGGATTGACAGTGATGAAACTGGCGGACCAACTTACCAGTGGACCGACATCTCATCAACAGGTACAGCTGTTACAGGTTTATCAGATGATAACGTTGTTGGACCATTCAACATTGGTTTCAACTTCCCGTTCTATGAAAATACATACAGCAATGTTTATGTAAGTTCAAACGGATACCTTGTTTTTGGTGAGTCATCAAGTTCTTTTTCTAACCAGAACATTCCAAGTGCAACTACACCGAACAACGTAATTGCATGGTTCTGGAACGACCTTATCAATGGTGGAACAGTTCGCTACCAGAATATGGGCGACCGTTGGATCATCCAATTCAACAACTACCCTGATTACTCAGGTACAGGTACTATCACTGCCCAGGTACAATTATTCCCTAACGGTGATATTAAACTCGTTTACAACACTGTTACCAGTGGTTTAACCATCAATAGTTCAACTATTGGTATTGAAAACAACACCGGTACTGTTGCTACAAACATTAACTACAACAGCGCTTATGTTCACAGCGGCCTTGTAGTTGACATTGAATTCCCGGTTCCTACTTTCATCACAGCTGTAAACCCGGCACAGGGTCAGGTTGCTCCTGGCGCATTTGTTGACGTTACTGCAACATTCACTTCTGACGAAGTTAACTTTGGTGTTGGAACACACACTTCAGAACTTGAACTTAATACTAATGACCTTTCAAATTCAGTAGTTAATATTCCTGCTACCATGGTTGTTTACGAACCTGGTATGATTTCAGGTACTGTAACAAGTGCAGTTGATGGCTCACCTATTTTTGGTGCTGTTGTAACTATTAGTGGAAATCAGCCAGTTGATGACCAGGTTATCACTGTTATGACTGATGCTGATGGTAATTATTCAACCGTTCTTGATGCTGGTAACTATAGTATCAATTTCAGCAAGACCGGTTTCACTTCAGAAACAGTAAATAACGTAAATGTTACTGCAACTGCGACTACCGTTGTAAATGCAGAACTTGAAGAAGTATTCTATCCTGCTACTTTCGTACACGCAGAAGTAAATGAAGCTGACACTGAAGCTGAAGTTACCTGGGGTACACCACAGCCGGATTATGAACTCCTTTATGATGACGGTACAGCTGAAAACTTCGCTGCATGGGCTCTTCCGGGCAACATGAATGGCGTTAAGTTCACTCCTGCAGGATATCCGGCTACTATCTATGGTGGTAAAGTATTCGTAGGTGACGGCAGTTTCCCTAACAATAACACTGGTTTCATCGGAACAACTTTCGGTGCCATGATTATTGATGACAATGGTGCTAACGGTTTACCGGGTACTACCCTTGATTCAATTTCAGTAACCGTTAACAATTACGGTTGGGTTGAATTTACCGGCCTCAATGCTACTATTGAGGATGGTAGTTTCTACCTCGTAATGGTTCAGGGTGCAACCTCACCAAATGTTGCTCCTGTTGGCGTTGACCAGACTACACCAACTTCATACAGAAGTTATTCACGCAATGTACTGGCCGGCCAGGGCTGGGGTCTTTCTCCATTCCAGGATATGATGATCCGTGCATTCGTTAACAGCGTAGCATCAGATGATAACGCAAGAAGTGCTTCAACTGAAGTACGTACTCCGATCAAACAGCGTGGTATTATTTCTATGCTTCCTGCAACAGCCCAGTCAGGTGCTGAAGGCGAAGCACAATATCGTGCTATCCAGAACGGACAAGGCAGCCGCGATATTACAGGTTACAAAGTATGGCGCATTGCTGTAACTAATCCTGAAATTGGACCTACCGGCGTTATGACCCTTCTTAACAATAATGTTGCTTCAACTAACTATACCGATAATTCCTTTGCCTCATTACCTGAAGGTTGGTATGCATACGCAGTTGCAGCTAACTATACAAATGGTGGCCAGAGTGAACTGGAGTATTCAAACATAGTTGGACACAAGAAACTTGTTGACGTAACTGTAAACATCAGCCTTACAACCGGCGGTAGCCCTGCAGGTGCTGTTGTAACTTTAACAGGCAGCGATTATCCTGAGCCTGTTTACACTCAGACTGTTCCTGAATCAGGCCAGGTTATTTTTGAAGATGTTATCAAAGGTCACTATACTGTTTTAGCAGCTAAAGTTGGCTTTGATGATTATGCTATTGATGCAAACATCCAGAGTAACCGTACCTTCAACATTATCCTTGCAGAACGCAAGTATATGCCACGCAACCTGTATGTAGATCCTCTTACCCTTGTTGCTACATGGGACGAGCCTCTTGCAATTGCAGTGATTGAAGATTTCGAAGGTGCTACTTTCCCACCGGCAGGTTGGGAAATATCAACCCAGAACACAACCGGTTGGTATGCTACCACAAACGGAAGCAGCTCAAGTTTTGTTATTCCTCCTCATACTAAATATGCCGTAACAAATGATGACGCTGACAATGGCGACGGTTGCTGCGATTATTTAGTAACTCCTGTTATGGACTGGACAAACCTTCCAACTTACAGGCTTAACTTTGCCAGCTTCTACGATGGTTCTTACAGCCAGAGTGCTTATGTTGAAATCAGTACTGACAACGGTGCTACATGGACAGTTATCAACACACTGACTCCTGCTCCATCAGGATGGCAGAACCTTGAAATTGACCTTGCAGCTTATTCAGGAGCTTCAGGACTTGGCGCAGTGAAAGTTGCTTTCCACGCTGACGACAATGGCGAATGGGCTTCAGGTTGGGCAATTGACGATGTACAGATCGCTTCAGGCGGTGTTCCTCACCAGGGATACGGCGTATTCCTCGATGGTACTCTCGTTGGTAATACTCCTGAAACTACATGGACATACACAAACCTCAACTACGGACAAACTTATGTTGCAGGTGTTGCTGCACTGTTCAGCTCAGGTTATTCTGAACTCGATACTTACAGGTTTACTTCTATCTACCTTGTTCCTCCAACAAACTTACAGGGTGTAAGTCCATTAAATACTGACTATGTACACCTTACATGGGAAGCTCCAACAGGTGGCGGCGCAGGTGGAAGTTTATTTGAAGATTTCGAAGCCGGCGTATTAAGCGAAGGTTGGGAAATTATCCAAACAAACAGTAACTCACAGGCTGTTCCTTGCTATTGGACAGTAAACGATTATACTTCAGCTGACTTTGTACCTTTCGGAACATATCATGCAGGTCTGTGGTGGGATTATGAACACCAGGATGAATGGCTCATCACTCCGGAAATCGGTTGTGGTACCAACACATCACTTACTTTTGAAAGTACTGTTTACGAAGGTTCAACCAATGCTGACCATTATTATGTAAAAGTTTCAACTGACGGTGGTAGCACATGGACAACCGTATGGGATGCATCAGAACTCACTGGTAACGGTTGGAATTACTACGATTACAACTATACTGTTGACCTCAGCGCATTTGCAGGTGAGAACATTAAAGTTGCTTTCAATGCTGTTGACGGTGATGGACAGGGATTATGGTACATCTGGTTTGTTGACAATATCCAGATTGGCGATACAGATGACAACGTAATGATTCCGGCAAGTTCACTTACAAAACTCAGCAAGGGTGCAAACTCAGGCAGGAACCATGATATGATTGCCCGCGATGGTAAAACACAGCGTGCTTCACATGACAATAACCGCAATACCCGTTTAGCCGGTCTTCTCGGTTATAACGTATATCGCGATGATGCACAGGTTGCTTTCGTAGAAGTACCTACAACTGAGTACTTTGACCTTAACCTCATGCCGGATACCTACACCTATCATATTACTGCTGTTTACGACCTTACACAGTTTGGTTTCGCAGGTCAGACAGGTGAATCAATGATTGAAGGTCCGATTGATGTTACAGTTAGCTACGGTTACGAGCTTCCTTTCACAGAAGACTTCTCAACTGGTGTATTTGAAACCAACCAGTGGGCAGTTAATGGTGGTAACTGGCGTATAGCCGGCCAGACTGGTAATCCTGCTCCGGCTGCTGAATTCTACTACAACCCTGTTACAACTGCTTACTCACAGTCATTAGAAAGCTTCTACCTCATTGGTACAGGTTATGCTGATGGTAACATTAAGCTTGATTTCGATCTTAAGAACAATGTTGTTGTTCCTTCAGAAACTGAAACCCTCAGTGTTCAGATATGGAACGGTACTGCATGGGTTCAGGTTAAACAGTATAAGAATACTGAAACAACCGACTGGACAACTGAAAGTGTTGATATTACCAACCAGGCAATTGGCCGCGTATTTAAAGTAAGGTTCG
>Ga0209066_10000740_pt1 | contig 46514 bp, 44 predicted proteins | sample All_14_2_FD_187198 | JGI IMG/M metagenome (GOLD analysis project Ga0209066, IMG submission 187198) | Freshwater microbial communities in response to fracking from Pennsylvania, USA - Allegheny Zone_MetaG_DW_15 (SPAdes) (version 2) ... | reverse complement strand
AAGCGTCGGCCAATTGAAGGATGATCCCCTCATCAGCCTGCCCGCCGTGGCACGCTGATCAACCCGGCCAACGCCGGAAAGCGCGGCGAGCAATGCCGCCAGTTACACCACGCAATGGGACACCATCATCCGATCATGGCTTCGCATGGCTGCAATGCAGGGCGCGCATAGGCCGGGTCCGGATTTTTCTGCCGCGATGCAATATGATTATTTTCGAATATGAATTCCGACCGCAAAGGCCATGGACCATGCCCTTCGATAGCCCAGCCTTGCCCATCCTGTCCAATTCGGTCCCGAATCGGGACGGGATGCTTGAGACGCTTACGCGTTTCGAGCAGACGATGCGCCGGCTTGATGCCGCGGCGGAGCGTCTGGCGCAGGAGTTGGAAGCGTTGAACGGGTCAGCCTTGCTGAAAACCCTGCGCAGCCTGCAAACCACGGTGAACTGACGCGGGTAGCCGGGCTCGCGTCAGATTGAAACGAACGCGATATCCCGGGGCAGGCTCAGCCCGCCCCTTCGACATAGCGCTGGACCTCCGACCGAAGCGAACCGGCATTCCCATCGATACGGTCGGCGATACGCTTGACCATATCGGCGGCATTGCGCGTGGTGCCCACCGCATCCGATACACCGGTGATATTGGCGGTCACTTCCGCGGTCGAAGCGGCCTGCTCCTCCACGGCCGATGCGATCTGTCCTGAAATCACGCTGACCTGGGCAATGATCTCGGCAATGGAACGAATCGACAGCACGCTTTCACGCGTTACCAGCCGCATATCGCCGATCTGGCGTCGGATATCCTCGGTCGCGCTCGCGGTCTGATTGGCCAGGCTCTTCACCTCATGGGCCACGACCCCGAACCCCCGTCCCGCCTCCCCGGCGCGCGAGGCCTCGATCGTGGCATTCAGCGCCAGCAGATTGGTGCGCGCCGCGATGTCCTCGATCAGTTCGACCACCTGACCGATCGCTTCTCCCGCCAGACTAAGCCGCCCGACCAGGGTATCGCCATGCCGGGCCATATCCACCGCCTGCGTCGTGATCTCGCTGCAGGAAGCGATCTGGCCCGAGATTTCGCGGATGGCGGCTGCCATCTCTTCCGCCGCGGCTGCGACGGTGGCGGCCTGTTCCCGGCTATGGCCGGCAAGATGCAGCATGTCGCCGGACGCGTTCGACATTTCTTCCGCGCAGCGCCCGAGGATATCCACGACCCCGGTCACACTTTCGGCCATCCGAACGGTTTCGGTAATCACCGACCAGGTCAGCATCGGCCCCAGATAGCGGCCCTGCCCGTCCCGAATGGCGGATACTTTCAGCATCAGCACTTCCGGCCCGACCTTGATCCGCGCTTCATGCGGCAATCTTGACGGGTCCGAGAGAATGCGATGCTGATGCGCGGGATGTTTGTGGAAAACGTCAATGGAACTGCCGATCAGCGCATCGGCCCGTATCGGCAGGTATTGCTCGATCCGGCGCAGGGTCTCGATACTCGTCCGGTTGGCATAGGTTACAACCCAGCTTTCCGGATCGCAGATCATGACATTGATCGGCATGTCATCCAGCATGCGAAGCAGACGGCCGGTTTCCTGTTCGGCCTTGATCATGCCGGTCACCACCGACCAGGTCAGCAGAAGCAGGGAAATCCGTCCGGTCGCGTCGCGCTGCGCCGTCACCTCCAGATCCAGCACCTCCGCCTTCAGACGAATGCGCGCCTTGTGCGGCAGACGGGAGGAATCGGCCAGAATGCGGCGCTGATGCTGCGGATCTTTGTGGAAGACGTCGATGGAGCTGCCAACCACCTGCTCCGGCAAGATGGGCAGCGCATCGCGCAGCTCCTGTAAAAGTCGCATGGACTGCGGATTGGCATGCAGGATCATAAGACTGGACGGGTCTACCGCCATCACCGCCATCGGCAGCGCATCCAGTACCGCAAATTGCGCGCGCGCCCGATTTCCCGGCCCGCGCCCAATTCTCGTGGCCAATCGCCAGAACGCCATCCCCCGCTCCCCCATTTCGGGCGACGTCCGTGTATGCTGGCGCCGCTTTCCTCACTGGGGAGAGAGTGTAATGCAACCGCAGTTAAAATTGCATCACCTAATATAATAAATACCTTAATATGTACGTGAATACAAACCCGCCGGCCCAAATGATATGGTCCGTTCGACACAGTATTCGAACAACAGGTGATGGCGCCGCTCAGCGAGCCGGGCCATATCCATAATGTTGCAGCAGGAAGCGCTCCAGACGGCGCAGGACCGTCGCGGTGTCTTCCAACTGCGTCGTCTGGATACCGGTATCGACCAGCAAGGCAGCCTGGGTATCGAACACCTTGTCCATCGCACGCCAGACATCCAGCCCCTTATCCGAAAGGCGGACCCGAATGGACCGACGATCATGCGGGGAGCGTTCCTGGATCAGATAGCCGTTTTCGACCATCTTGCGGACATTGTAGGACACGTTCGAACCGAGGTAATAACCGCGATGCGTCAACTCGCCCACGGTCATTTCATCCTCGCCAATATTATATAGGATTAGCGCTTGGACGTTATTAATGTCACGAACGCCGATACGGTCGATCTCGGCCTTGACGACTTCGAGGAACTGGCGATGAAGCCGTTCGATAAGCCGAATGGCATTGAGATAATCGGTTTTCACGTTGCACGCACCGTTCTTGGCACCATTGGGCCCCTCCAAAATTAGGCCATGTTGCAAAGTAGTTAACGCTAGATTCGAAACCTTAACAAGATGGAATTACCTGCGGAAGTCAAACGACATTCCTGTCGGCGTAACTCTATAACGCCAAAAACTGCCAGGCCCGCTTGCGCGGTATGCCGAAACGCCTACAGCAAGTAGAGATTCGGGTTTCGGGCCAGGAACCCCTGCAGGATTTTGGTTCTGAACGGACGGGGTGGGCCAGATGGAGTGGGCCTCCACCAGCTCACGCCTGCCCATTCACAGCCGGAACCCGCCTCGTCCCGAAAGGGGCTTGCGTCCGAATCCTGAATGCAAACAAGCCCTAAGGCAGGATAAGTTCGCGCGGCCCCAGCGGCGCGAAATGCCGTTCAACCAGTTCCGGGGTCACCTCTTCCAGCCCGGCGGGCGCCCAGATCGGCGCATGGTCCTTGTCGACCAGCACGGCCCGGACCCCCTCATGGAAATCATGCCCGGCCATACAGGCCTGTGAAATCCGGAACTCCATCTTCATGACATCATCAAAATTCAGGGAAACGCCCCGACGCAGCTGTGCGAAAGCGACCTTCATGGAGGTGGGGGAGCGTTTGCGCAGCACAGCAGCCGTTTCCCGGGCGAAATCCGACCCATCGGCATTCAGCGCTTCCAGCACGGCCTCCACCGAAGGCTGGCCGAAGCACCGGTCGATCACACGGGCATGGCGGGCCTGCTCCGATGGGCCGGGATCCTGGGCGATCCCGTCCAGCAGATGATCCACAACGGCCTGCGCCGGTCCTTCCGACCAGTCCGCGGAAGCCAGCAGCGCTTCCACGGTTTCCAGCTTGGCAGAGGGTACATAATGGGTCGCGAGCCCCGCCCCCAGCACATCGGCCGCCTTCAGCCGCGCGCCCGTCAGGGCCAGATACATGCCTAGTTCGCCCGGGCAGCGGTTCAGGAACCAGGTTGCACCCACATCGGGAAACAGTCCGATGGCGGTCTCGGGCATCGCGAACAGGGTCCGTTCCGTCGCCACCCGATGGCTGCCATGTACCGACAGCCCGGCGCCGCCGCCCATGGTGATGCCGTCGATCAGCGCGATGAACGGTTTGGGAAAGACGTGAATTTTGCGGTTCAGGCGATATTCCGCGCGGAAAAACCGCTCCGGCATGCTCTCGCCACGCCTGCCCGCCTCCCAGACGGCGCGCACATCCCCGCCCGCGCAGAAGGCTTTCTCCCCCGCCCCGGCGATCACCACCGCCTTGATCGTCGGATCAGCCGTCCAGCGGTCGAGCCAGGGATCAATCGCCTCGATCATCGGCAGGTTCAGCGCATTGAGCGCCCGCGGCCGGTTCAGCTCGATCCGCCCCACTGCCCCCTGAACATCGATCAGGACTTCGTCTTCCACCAGGACATCGCTCATGACTGCCGCCGCTTTCCTCGCTCTGGGGCCAGAAAGACGAACCGACCCCGACCGAAAATCAGGGGCCATGTCACCGCCAGCACATCCCGGATTGGGCATGCATCGCGCGGCGGACATGGCGGGCGTTTCGTCCCCACACTATCGTCGGTCCTTCTTATGACGGGACCGGCTTGGGCTTGGCAGGCACCATGCGCGCCGTGCTAGCCTGGGCAGGATCATAAAGCGGCCTCGGGCGCTGTCAATTCATCGCCTGCTTTCCAGGAGCGGAGTGCTACCATGTATGTCCTGCATTTTTACCCCGGCAATGCCAGCATGGCCCCGCATATGATGCTGCGCCATGGGCAGTTGGCGCACCGGCTGGAACTGGTGGACCGCGACAGCAATGCCCAGAAATCCCCTGCCTATCTGAAGCTGAATCCGAACGGACGCATCCCGACCTTCCAGGATGGCGAGCTGGTGCTGTATGAGGCGGCGGCGATCTGCCTGTATCTGTCGGAAAAGCATCCGGAATTGGGATTGGCGCCCGCCGCCGGCTCGCCCCTGCGTCCGGAATTCCTGAAATGGCTGATCTGGGCAACGAACACGCTGCAGCCGGAACTGCTGACCTATCATTATACGGAACGACACTGTTCCGCCCCGTCGGAAGTCCCCGGCGTGAAAGCGAAGTCCGTCGAACGTCTGGCCGGGATGTATGGCCAGCTGGATCATGTCCTGTCCGATGGTCGGCCCTATTTTCTGGGGCAGGATATCAGCCTGCTCGATTTCTATCTGTTCATGCTGGGCCGCTGGGGGCGCATGCTGGATGCCCCGCCCCGGGATTATCCGCATCTGGGTCCCTATCTGGCGCGCCTGACGCAGCACCCGACCGTGGCGGAATCGATGGAGGCGGAAGGGCTGAAACGGCCCTGGATCTGACACGCGGCCCAAGCCCGAAACCCGCAAGCGGATGCCCCCTCGGCCAAAGCAATTGCCCCGGCCGGGCGGGCGGCCTACATTCCGGCCATCAAGAACAAGCCTGTCCAGGACGTTTCGACATGACCGGTCTGCCTTTTGCCCAATACCCGACGGTCCGCCCGCGCCGCAACCGCACGCATGACGCCGTGCGCCGGCTGGTGGCGGAAAACCGGCTGTCGCTGGATGATCTGATCTGGCCGATCTTCCTGGTGGAAGGCCAGGGCCGACGTGACGCGATCCCCTCCCTGCCCGGCGTTGACCGCCTGTCGCCGGACGAGGCGGTGGCGGCCGCGCAGGAGGCCTGGGCGCTGGGGGTGAAGGCCATCGCCCCCTTCCCCTTCACCGACCCCGCGCTGAAGGATGGCACCGCGACCGAGGCGCTGAACCCCGACAATCTGGTCTGCCGCAGCGTGCGGGCGATCCGCAGCGCCTTGCCGGAGATGATGATCTGCTGCGATGTGGCCTTCGATCCCTATACCGATCACGGCCATGACGGGCTGCTGCAGGACGGCACCATCCTGAATGACGAGACGGTGGACCTGCTGGTGAAGCAGGCCGTGGCTCTGGCCGCCGCCGGCAGCGATACGGTTGCCCCCTCGGACATGATGGACGGGCGCGTTGGCGCCATCCGTGCCGGGCTGGATCGCGCGGGCCATCAGGATGTGCGCGTGCTGGCTTATGCCGCCAAATACGCCTCCGGCTTCTATGGGCCGTTCCGCGACGCGATCGGGTCGAAGGCGGCCCTCGTGGGCGACAAGCGGACCTATCAGATGGACCCGGCCAATTCCGATGAGGCGCTGCGCGAAGTCGCCCTCGATCTTGCCGAGGGTGCCGATATCGTCATGGTGAAGCCGGGCACCCCCTATCTCGACATCGTGCGGCGGGTGAAGGAAACCTTCCGGGTGCCGACCTTCGTCTATCAGGTGTCGGGTGAATACGCGATGCTGAAGGCCGCCACCCAGAATGGTTGGCTGGATGGCGAGCGGGTGATGATGGAAACCCTGCTGGGCTTCAAGCGGGCCGGTGCGGATGCGATATTAACCTATTTCGCGCCGGAAGCCGCCCGAATCCTGCGCAAAGGGTGAAGAGCCGCGCAATATTACTTAAAATTTTAACGAAATATTGAGGTTTGGAGCGTAGGCAAAAAGCGGGCAATTCTGTCTGCCGCGAAAGGTTCCTGCCATGCCAGCCAATCCGTCCCAGCCGCAGCTTTCCGCCGAACAGCTTGATCGGCTCGTCGCCGCCGGAGCGGAAGCGGAAACCCTGCTGGACACGGCCGATACGGGTCACCTGCCGCTCGGCTTCGACCCGATGCAGGCCGTCATCCTGCGCGATGGCGATGATCTGGTGCTGGTGGCACCGGAAGGCGGCATGGTCCGGCTGGCGGACTTCGTTCCGAACACCGAAAGCGGCGCGTTGAAAACCATCCTGCTGCCCGATGGCGGCGCGCTGGCCGCCCCTGCCCTGCTGGAGCAGGCGATGGATCTGGAGGCGATTGCCGAACAGATGGCCGCTCTGGAAACCACGGCGGGAGCGGGTGCCGATTCCGGCGGGCGTGCGGCTTACATCACGCTGACCGTGGATCCTCTCGGCCGCGATGGGAATGCGCTGGGCGCGCTGGGCAATGACGAACAGGCGCCCCGCTCCGTCGAGCCCTATGAGCCGGAGAATGCGCGCCTGGATGTGGATGGCAGCGGAGGGACCGGCGCCCTGGCGTCCGTCGGCGCCGGTACCGGAACTCCTTATGTCAACCCGCCTGCCCAGGGCCAGCCGGGTCCCGATACGATCACGGTGCATGCCTCCGGCCAGAACTGGAACGGCTGGCCGGTGATGCAGATTTATGTCGACGGCGTGCTGTTCGGCAGTTTCACGGTGGATGCGGATATGGCCGATGGTCAGATCGGTGCCTATACCGTCACCGGCGATTTCGGCCCCGGCGGACCGGACAAGGTGGAAATCCGCTATGGCAACGATGCCGGCAGCGGCACGGATCAGGCCGATCGCGCCCTGTTCGTCGACGGTCTTACCGTGAATGGCGAGGAGCACGGGGTGGACGGCGCCAATGTCGCGTATGAACGCGACGGCCTGTCCGATCTGCCCGGCCAGGAAAGCCTGTATTGGAACGGCAATCTGGTGTTCGAACTGGACACCGCGCCGTCCTTCTTCGGCGATCCGTCCGCCCTGTTCAGCGAAGGCGATGACGATGTGAACGTCCCGGCCCAGGCCATGGGCTATGGCTGGTCGAACCAGCTGTATGATTCCAATGGCGGCAACGACATCGTGCGGGGCGGAACGGCCGACGACACCATGGATGGCGGCACCGGCAACGACACGCTGTATGGCGAGGGCGGCGCCGATTCCCTGTTCGGGGCGGGCGGAAACGATCTGCTGTTCGGCGGCAGCGGAAGCGACTTCCTGTATGGCGGGCGCGGCGATGACGTGCTGGATGGCGGCAATGGTGCCGACAGGCTGATCGGCGGCAGCGGGGCGGATGTGTTCCGGCTGTCGAGCGGGCTTGACCACATCGTCGATTTTTCGGTCGGGGTAGACCGTCTGGACCCGTCCGCCCTGATCGATCTGGATCAGGTGAATGTGATCGAAAACTATCTGCGCGTGGTGGCCGATGGTCAGGGCAACAGCGTGGTGCAGGTGGACCAGAGCGGCAGCGGCCAGAACTTCACCGATGCCGCCGTGCTGGAAGGCGTGAGCGGGGTCAATCTGAACGATCTGTTGGGCCAGGACCAGGGCGCGGCTTGAGCTGCGCGCAAGCGGCCGCGAAGCGGCCCGGATTTGCGCGTCACAAACAGGCAAGCGGCTTGAGCTGCGCCCCGGAAATCGGCCTTATTGCAGCCCCACCGGTGGCTTGAGCATGGCCTCCAGATGGAAACCGATGGCGGCGATGCGCTGGCGGGCCTGATTGTCGGCCTGTTTCCCATCCAACGCCTTCAACAGATCGACCAGGGCGGTTTCGGCCTGATCCTGATGCCAGGCAAACCAGATATCGGGAACCTGTGACAGCGGAACGCTGCGTTCGCCCGGACGCAGGGCGGACACGTCGGGTGCCGCGAATTCACCCGGGCGCAGACCGGCTATGGCCGGCGGTTCGGCCTTACCGCCCTCGCGCGCCTCGGCCTCCGAAAAGCGCAACGCCTTCAGCGCCGCCGCCAGGTCAACCATCACCCGGCGCAAGGATACGGGATTGTTGAAATCCGCCTGCTCCGCCTTCTGGGTCGCCTGCACCGCCGCGCCATGCAGCGCTTCGCGGCTCTGCGCCTGCACCGGCATGGCGAAAGCCAGAACGAAGGCCAGAACGAATGCGGCCGGCAGAATTCGAGCAAGGGCGGTATGGACCGCGATCATCATTCTACTCCAGGTGATTTTGCGTCCTGATCCGACGCGGATTCGCTCAGCCGGTCCAGCACTTCCACGATGCGCCGATCATGCCAGGACTCCCAACCGTCCCGGACATGGAAGCCGACATGGCCCCCGCTGCGGGTCAGGGCCAGATGCAGCTTCGGCAACAGCGACCAATCCAGCGCTTTATAGGGTGCGGCGGGAACCCAGGGATCATCCTCGGCATGGATCAGCAGGGTGGGAACCGCGATCCGATCCAGCCGGAATATGGCGGAGGATTGGGCATAATACCCCGCTGCCCCGTCGAAGCCGAAGCGCGGCGCGATGAAACGATCGTCGAATTCCCAGACCGAACGGATGCTGGCCAGCGCAGCTGTTTCCACCTCGCTCAGGCGCGCCAGACGCGCATCGCGCAGCATCTGGCGCAGAAGATGGCGATGATAGACCCGGTTTCGCGCAGCCAGGAAATGGCGGGAGGTCGCGGCCAGGTCAATCGGCGCCGACACGGTCACCGCCGCGCAGACAGGCAATCCTCCCGCCCCCTCGCCCAGGAATTTCAGCAGGGCGGCACCGCCCAGCGAATAGCCGATGGGAACGATGCCGTATCGGATGGCATCCGCAGGCAGGCCGGACAGGGCCGCCTTCAGATCGCCCGTACGCCCCCCATGATAGATGTCCCGGGAACAGGCACGCCCGGGCCCCGCCCCGCGCAGGTTCAGCCGCAGCACGGAATGCCCGCGCGTGCTCAGCGCGTGGGTGGTGCGCAGCATATGCGGGGATGATTCCGATCCCGTCAGGCCATGGATCAGCACCGCCAGCGGACCGGAGCGCTGGCCGCGATGCAGCCTTGCAAGCAGTCTTTCCGGGCTGTCCGGCCCGTCTTCCGTCGGCAGCAGCAGGGTTTCCGCAGACGGCAGAACGGCTTCCAGCCGCCGATGGTCGCCCAGCAGCGTGTTGCGGATGGTCTGCAGATCGCCCCCCAGCCAAGGGAAGCGTGATCGAAAAGGCGGAAAATCCAGCTCCATCCGCTGTCAGGCCAACAGCCAATCCCGGACCGGGCCGATCTGCGACGGGTCCATCAGGGCCGGGGCATGGCCGCAATCGGGGAATTCCAGCACATCCACCCGGCGGGGGCCACGACGGCGCATCTGCGCCAGCGTTTCGGGCAGCAGCAGGTCGGAATTGGCGCCGCGCAGCACCAGCACCGGGCAGGAAATCCGATCCCACAAACCCCAGAGATCGACATCCGCGATCGGTCCGGCCCGGTAGGGCGCGGCGATGCCCGGATCGTAATCGGGCACCAGCATGCCATCCTCGGCCTGGCGGACGGAATTGCGGGTCAGTTCCCGCCATTGCGCATCCGACAGATTGCCGAAGGGCGCATAGGCCCTGCGCATATGCGCTTCCGCCGCATCCAGATCGGCAAAGCGCCAATCGGCACCGACATATTGCCCGATCCGTTCCAGCGCGGCCTTCGGGATGAAGGGGCCGACATCGTTGATCACCATGCGGCGGATCGGGGTACCGGGCTGCGCGGCCAAGGCCATGCCGATCAGCCCGCCCATGGAGGTACCGACCCAGTCCAGCTCCCGCACATCCAAGGCCGCGATCAGCGTTGCCATATCGGCCGCATATTGCGGAATGGCATAGGGCTCCGGCAGGGCCAGCCGGTCGCTGGCGCCGCGCCCGACCACATCGGGGCAGACCACCCGACGGTCGGTTTCCAGCGCCGTGGCCAGCCAATCGAAATCCCGTCCGTTGCGGGTCAGCCCATGCACGCACAGCACGGCCGGGGCCACCGCCGCCCCCCAGTCGCGATAGACCATGCGATGGAAGCCGAGCGGGCTGAGACAGGAAACGGCGGCGGAACGCGCTGGCACTTGGACGGATCTCCTCAGGCGGCGGCGGGACGCGCATAGGCGGGAAGCAGGGGCGCATCCGCCACGGTCACATAGGTTTCGGGATGGAACCCGTTGAAGCGGGTGGATAGCGCATTGGAATAGGCCCCGACCATCCCGAACTCGATCCAGTCGCCTTCGGCGATATCCGCCGGCAATTGCATCGGATGCGGCAACACATCGGTTGAATCGCAGGTCGGACCATAGACGGTAAAGGGCCGGAATTCCGCGGAATGCCCGCCCGTCAGGCGGAAGCAGCGGGTGGGCAGCTGGATATGGCCGGTCACCGCCTCCGACAGGCTGTGATAGACCCCATCATTGATATAGACGGCGTTTTCCTTGACGAGCTGCACCTGGGTGATCAGCGACATGCCCGATGCCACCAAGGCCCGGCCCGGCTCGCACATCACCACGCAATCACGCCGCAGGGGGATGGAGCGTACCGCCTCCTCGATCGCTTCGAAGAACAATTCCTGCGGCGGGGGTTCATCATCGAGATAAGGCGCCGGAAAGCCACCGCCAACATCCAGATAGTGGATATCCACCCCCGCCTCCTCCACCACGCGGCCGACCAGGGCAATGGCATCGCGATAGGCCTGGGGATCACGGATCTGGCTGCCGACATGGAAGGCCAGCCCCACCTGGAACCCGGCCTTGGACGACGCGCGCAGCAGCTTCACCGCCTCCTCCGGCGTGGCGCCGAACTTCTTCGACAGCTCGTACAGCGCCTGATATTGCGGCGTGACCAGGCGCACCATCATCACCTGCCCGTCCCCGCTGCCTACGACCGCCTCGATCTTTTCCAACTCGCTGCGATGATCGATCACATAATGGTCGACGCCATAGACCTCATGGGCGGACAGGATCGCCGCGCGCCCCTTCACCGGATGCATGAAATAGCATTCCGCATCGGGAAACAGGTCGCGGATCTGGGCGATCTCGGCCAGCGAGGCCGTGTCGAAATGGCGAATTCCCGCATCATGCAGGGCGCGCAGCACGGCCGGATGCGGGTTGCATTTGACGGCATAGAGCACACGGCCCGGAAAGGATCGCAGGAAGCGGCGCGCCGTTGCCTGCAATTCATCCGGCCGCAAACAATATACGGGATAGCTGGGTTTCAGTGCCCGAATCATGGATTCTGCGTCATCGAAATGGCGAAGGGCCTGCGGCATCAACGCTCCTTTCTCCGTTTCGTCACTTTACATTCCAACCCTGCCCATCCCACTTTGACGCATTGCAAAATCGGGTCAAGGCTTCTAGGGCGACAATCCTGTGACAGAACGTTCCGGACACTACCAATGCTGCGCCTCCTGAAGCGAATTTTCTTTCTGCTGCTGCTGCTGGTCCTGATCGCCGCCGGCGGCTTCGGCCTGCTTTGGCTGGATGTGTCGCATGACGGCACCGGGCGCGAAGGACGGATGTCCATTCCCGGCCTGTCCGATGAGGCGCGCGTGCTGCGGGACGATCGGGGTGTGCCACATATCTTCGCCGCCAATCGACAGGACGCAATGCGGGCGCTTGGCTATGTCCATGCCCAGGACCGACTTTGGCAGATGGAAATGCAGCGGCGCATCGGCGCGGGCCGTCTGTCGGAAATCCTGGGCAGCCCCGGCCTGCAGTTTGACCGCTTTACCCGTGCCCTGGGGCTCTATGCCCGGGCGCGGGTCGATGTCACCGCGCTTGATCCCGGGCTCAAGGCCGATCTGGACGCCTATGTCTCGGGCGTGAATGCCTTCATCTCCGATCCCGATATCGACCTGCCGCCGGAATACGGCCTGTTGCTCTTCGCGCCGGAACCCTGGACCGCCGCCGACAGCCTGGTCTGGGGCAAGCTGATGGCCCTGCAGCTGTCGGGCAACTGGTATCGCGAAGTGCTGGAAGCGGCCCTGCGCGAAATCCTGCCCGCCGATCGGGTCGATTCCCTGTTCCCCGACGGTCCGGCCGGGACGCCCACAAGCCTGGCTTCGGATTCCGGTACCGGCCAGCCCGCCCGACCGACGGGTATTGATTTCGCGGGACTGCTCGACATCCTGCCGAAGGCGTTGGTGCAGGACAGCGCATCCAATGCCTGGGTTGCCAATGGCGCGCGGACAGGCACGGGCGGCGCCTTGCTGGCAAACGACCCGCATCTGGGCTTCACCAGCCCCAATCTCTGGTATCTGGCGCGGATCGTCACACCGGAGGAAACGCTTGTCGGTGCGACCGTGCCCGGCGTTCCGCTGCTTGTTATCGGCAGGAATGACCGGTTGGCCTGGGGTTTCACCACCACCCATGCCGACACCCAGGATCTGGTGATCGAGACGCGCGATCCAACCAATGCCGGGCGCTATCTGACGCCGGATGGCCCCCTGCCCTTCAGAACCCGCGAAGAAACATTCGTGGTGCGGTTCGGCTCGGACGAGACCCTGACCGTGCGGGAAACCCGGCATGGCGTGGTGCTGTCGGATATTCAGCCGGACCGCTTCACCGGGTTGACGAAGGGGGCATCCGACAAGCTGGTCGCGCTGATGGATGCCGCCCTGATCGACGGGCCGGACGGCAGCGCCAACGCGCTGTGGCGCCTGAACCGCGCCGGCAGCGTGGCGGAGGGGGGGGCCGCCCTGGCCGATTTCGCCGCGCCGATCCAGAATGTGCATTTGGCTGACAATGCCGGTTCCATCGGCATGATCGCGCCGGGACGCCTGCCAATCCGCGCGGGCGGGCTGGACGGGCTGGTCCCGATCGATGGCGCAAGAACCCGACAGGCCTGGTATGGATTCGTGCCCTTCTCCAGCATGCCGCAGCGCATCAATCCGCCTTCCGGCGTTCTCTATAATGCCAATGGCCGGCTGGTCGGGCCGGACTATCCCTTCCTGGTGACGAAGCGCTGGCCTGAGGGGTTCCGCCAGCTGCGCCTGGGCGAACTGATCGATGCCACCGCCGACATAACGCTGGAAAAGAGCCTGTCCTGGCAGATGGACGATTTTGCCAGCGACGCGCGCCTGCTGCTGCCACTGATGTTGCGCATCCATCCGGTGGAACCGCGTCTGCAACAGGCCGTCACCCTGCTGCAGGGCTGGGACTATCATATGCGCGCGGACCGCCCGGAACCCCTGCTCTACCAGGCCTGGACGCGGGCGCTGGTACGCGACATGACCGCTGATGAGCTTGGGGCGCTCGCCAATCGCTATTGGAGCGATCACCCGCTGTTCCTGCTTCGTGTCCTGACGCGCGAATCCAGCTGGTGCGACCGGGTGGATACCGAACCGCGCGAAAGCTGCGATTTCATCCTGGAGAACGCCCTGGCCGAAGCGGTGGCGGAGCTTACCCAAACCCTGGGCCAGGATATCGCCGCCTGGCGCTGGGGGGATGTGCATCAGGCCAGGTTCGAGCACCGCCCGCTTGGCATGCTGCCGATCCTGGGCAGTTCGTTCGGGGGAGAAATCGCGACCAATGGCGGCGACCACACATTGAATCGGGGACAAACCCCCGGCGGCGCTTCCAGTCACCCCTATGCGCATCGCCACGGGCCTGGCCTGCGGGTCGTGATCGACATGGCCGATCCCGACCGCAGCCTGTTCCAGATCGCGATGGGGCAAAACGGCAATGCGTTCGGGCCGAATTTCGACGATTGGCTGACCGACTGGGGCAACGGCACTTACCGGACCCTGGCCGGATCGCCGGCGCAGCTGCGGCGCGCCGGTGCGCGGGAATTGATCCTGGTACCCGCCCGCTGATCCCGGCAATTGAAGATGTCTTTCAGCCAGCGGGCTTTACAGCGGTCCTGCCGGGGACTATCCCCAATCGCGATACATCCTGATTCTTTCCAACCACCCGCAGAATGAGACACAAATGGACGCTCTGCTCGCCGATCCCGGCTATGCCGCTGTCTTTGTCATCGCCCTGTTGGGCGCCGGCGTCATTGCCGGTCTTCTGGCTGGCCTGTTCGGTGTCGGCGGCGGTATCGTGATCGTGCCCGTGTTGTTCAACATGCTGCCGCTGATCGGCGTGCCGGCGGAACACACCATGCATCTGGCGGTCGGGACATCGCTCGCGACCATCATTCCGACGGCGATTTCCTCCAGCCGATCGCATGCGAAGAAGGGATCGGTGGATTTCGCCCTGTTGAAGGTCTGGGGACCCGTGATCTTTGTTGGCGCGTTGATCGGTGCCTGGGTTGGCGGCCGCGCCAAGTCGGAGGTGCTGGTCGCGATTTTCGCCGTGATCGCGCTGCTCGTCGCCATTCACCTTGCCACGCGTAAGGAAGGCCAGCATCTGCGCGAAGGACTGCCCGGGGAACCCTGGCGCGGCCTGATGGGCTTTCTTGTCGGTTTCGTCTCGGTCATGATGGGCATTGGCGGCGGTACGCTGGGTGTGCCCACCATGACGCTGTGCGGCATTCCGATCCGCCGCGCGGTGGGCACGGCCGCAGCATTGGGCCTGATCATCGCCATTCCCGGCACGGCGACCTTCCTGTGGTCCGGCCTGGGTGTGCCTGACCTGCCGCCCTTCAGCATTGGTTATGTCAATGTCATCGCCTTCGTGATCCTGGTCCCGATGACCATTCTGACGGCCCCGCAGGGCGCCAGGCTTGCCCACCGCCTGCCCCCGAACTGGCTGCGCCGTGCCTTTTCGATCTTCCTGCTGTTCACATCGGCCCGGATGTTCTGGTCGCTGTTTGCCTGAGCTGCAATTGCCGGAAATGGGGAGGGTCTGAACAGGAACCTCCCCCCCGGCCCCATCAGCCGCCAGCCATCGGATCGGGTGGCAGGGCGGGCGCGGCGGGTACCCCCCGACTTGCGGGCCGCGCGCCGGAAAGCGGCTCACGGTCCTTGCTGGCACCACTCCAGGGTGGGATCACCTCATAGGTATAGACACCCATCTGTGTCCTGCGGACGTCTTCCGCTGCCCGTTCCAGAGACGGCCAGGATTTGTCCCGGAAGCGCTTGGGATAGGCATAGGCCGAACCATTCTCGATCATACGTCGATTGATCAACGCGCCATTGGCCGTTGATATCTTGCAGAAAGCAGTCACGCTGTCGCCCTTCTGCCCTTCCGGCCAGGGAAGACAGACGGCGGATGTGTCACGCAGCATGTCATCCAGAGCCTTTCGCGCGGAACGGCCGCAATAAATCTTCCCGCCGGTGGGCAGGCTGCAGACGGCATCCATCTTCGGTGCCTCGATACCGAACAGCCGGATCGTCCGCTTGCCAATCGCCAGGCTCTGGCCATCCAACACCGTTGCGGGTCCGGCTATGACGGTGTCCGGCGTAAAGGCGGGCAGACCATCGGGATCCGGCTTGGGCGGCCCCGCCTCTTCCACCGACTCGCCGCCCGATGCGAAAGCCTGCTGCCAGACCGGGATCGCGAGCAAGGCGTGGATGGCTGCAAGCATCGCCAGGCTGTTCCAACGCATCATTTCGCCTTCTCCGTTCAAAATACATGGCCCGGCCGGGAGCCTATCGACCACCGACCGGCGCGTAAAGCATTGCTGACGGTACCATCCTCCTCAACAGGGGTTGCAAAGTTGGGCGAATTGCTGTGACAAATTGCATTAGCAACGGGGATAGTATGGCAATCTGAACAATGCGCACGGAACATCCCTGGCGGTATGGCCATATCATTAAGGGGGGTATCTATGCGCCTGTCCAAGAAACTTCCGCTTGCCATGGTCCTGCCCGCATTGATCTCGGCCATGCTGGTCGGCGGCAGCGCCCTGTATAAAAGTTATTCATCCCTGGCCGAGGCGGAGCGAACCAAGCTCGCCACGCTGGCCGAAAGCCGCAGCTTCGAGATTTCCGAATATCTGGAAACGATTTCCTCCGATCTGCGCTTTCTGTCGCAGGACCCGCGCACGGCCGAAGCGCTGGAGGCGTTCCGGCAGGGCTGGGCCGCCATGGGAACAAACCAGACCGCCGCCCTTCAGAAGCTCTACATCACCGACAATCCCAATCCGACCGGCCGCAAGGACGCGCTCTATGACGCCAGGGACGGGTCGGAATGGTCGAAGGTGCATGCGCGCATGCACCCTACCTTCCATGCCTTTCAGCAGGAACGCGGCTATTATGACGTCTTCCTGTTCGATACCGAGGGGAACCTGGTCTATACGGTGTTCAAGGAGCTGGATTTCGCCACCAATATGAATGCCGGCCCCTGGAAAGACAGTGACCTTGCCAATGCCTTCCGTGCGGCCATGGGCAGTTCGGCCGGGTCGCCTCCCAGTTTCTTCGATTTCAAGGCCTATGCGCCATCGCACGGCGCCCCAGCCAGCTTCATCGCAACGCCACTGTTCCAGGATGGCCGGAAGGTCGGCGTATTGGCCTTCCAGATGCCGGTGGCGCGGATCAACGCGGTGATGAGCAGCGCCGTAGGCCTTGGCGCCACCGGCGAAGCCGTGCTGGTCGGCAAGGACCAATTGGCACGCAATGACACCCCTCTGTCGAAAGATGCCATCCTGTCCCGGCGGGTGACGAGCCCCACGGTACAACTGGCCCTGTCCGGCCAGTCCGGCGTCGTGGAAGAAGGGCAGTATGTCGTAGCCTTCCGCCCGGTCCGGTATCTGGGGACGGATTATGCGCTGATCGTGCGGGAAAGCCTGGACGAGGCAATGGCCGGGACGAAGGAAAACATCCTGGTGGACAGTGTTCAGTCACTCGTGATCGTTGGATTCTTCCTGGTCGTAGGGCTTTGGCTGGGGCAGAACACCTCCCGTCCAATCCGGGACATGGCCGTTGCCATGCGTCAGGTCGCCGGCGGCAACCTGACGGTTCGAACGCCCGGCCTGGCTCGCAGGGATGAGATCGGGGAGATGGCCGACGCGCTGGATGTGTTCAAACGCACCGCCAGCGAGACCGAAGCCCTGCAGCATCGCCAGCACGAAATCGAGGAGGAAGCCAAGCAACGGCAGATCACCTCCATCCGGTCCATGGCCGACACGGTCGAGGCGGAATCGAGCCATGCCGTCAGTGTCGTCGCCGCCAGCACCGCACAGCTGAACGCCACCGCCCAGGCCATGGCGCAGGCCGCCTCCAAGGTTCAGGCCGACGCGGCGACCGTAGCCTCCGCGGCCGAGCAGTCGCTGGCGAATACGGAAACCGTCGCAGGGGCTTCGGAGGAACTGGCCGCCTCCATCCGCGAGATTTCAGCCCAGGTCGCGCATGCCACCCGTATTGCCTCCCAGGCCAGCGATCAGGCCGGCTCTACCCGCGAAGTGGTGAGCGGTCTGGCCGAAGCGGCACGAAAAGTGGGTGAGGTCGTAGGCCTGATCGCCGATATCGCCGGCCAGACCAATCTGCTGGCCCTGAATGCCACGATCGAAGCGGCCCGTGCGGGAGAGATGGGCAAGGGCTTCGCCGTGGTCGCCAGCGAGGTCAAGGCGCTGGCCAATCAAACCGCCAAGGCAACCGGCGAGATTGACCGCCAGATCAATGAGATGCAGACCATTACCGACAGGGCCGTGGCCGCTATCGGACAGATACTTGCGACCATCGAGGAAGTGAACCAGTCCAGCCAGTCCATCGCGGCCGCCGTGGAAGAACAACAGGCCGCCACCGGTGAGATCGCCCGGAACGTACAGGAGGCGGCCGTTGGATCGCGCGAGGTGACCGCACGCGTGGTCGATGTCACACGCGAAGCCTCCGGCGTGGGTGATCGGGCGCATGACGTGCTGTCCATCGCGAAAGATCTGACGCGCGAAATGGACGAACTGCGCAATGCGCTGGTCAGGGTGGTAAGAACCGCAACGCCGGAGGTGGATCGGCGCTCGGAACTCAAACCCGTTCCGGTTGATCGGCGCAGCCAGGCCTGAACCCTGTTCATATTGTCCCGCCGCCCCCTGCCCCTGCGGACGGGGCCGCGGGCCGTTGGTTAGGCTGATTGGCGTGATCAATTTATTTTGAGTGCCCGCACTGTGCTGGGCATGCTATCGCTCCCGGGCCAAACCATGCTGACGGAAGAATGCATTCGATGGAATGTATTCATTCCGGCACCCATATGGTTGGCTCGAAGGCACTCCACGCAATCGATCTGTCCGAATGTAGGCTACATGCGCTCCAGCCTGGCTGGAGGCGTGACCAGAAATCCTTGATGACCCGCTGAGGTTTCCACAGAATGCAGCAGATCCTGAATGCAAAGATCAAGACCCGCGTCTTGGTTGGGTTTGTCGTTGTCCTTGGCCTGCTGATGGCACTGACCGCGATCGGCGTGACCAAGGTCGGCATCATCGATCAGAGCCTGACCAAGATCAGCGATGTAAATGGGGTCAAGACCCGCCATGCCATCAATTTCCGGGGCAGCGTGCATGATCGAGCCATCGCCCTTCGCGATGTCGTGCTGGTGCGGGAGGATGGTGAGCTGCAGCAGGCGATTGCCGATATCAAACGACTGGAAGTCTTCTACGCCGAAGCGGCCCGGGGCATGGATGGGATTTTCACCACACGCACCGACATTCAGGCCCAGGAACGCGAAATCCTGAAGGCGATCAAGGCCATCGAAGCGCGCACCATGCCCCTGGTCGAACAGGTCATTGCCCTGCGCCGGTCCGGCGCCGAGGCACAGGCCCATCAGCTTCTGCTGCAGGAGGCCCGTCCGAACTTCACCGAATGGCTTGGCCAGATCAATCGCTTCATTGATTTCCAGGAAGCCGATTCCAAAGTGACCAGCGATATCGCCTGGCAGGAGGCTAAAGGATTTTCCGCCCTGATGCTGGTCATCTGTGCGATCTGCGTGCTGATCGGCATCGCCTTCGCCTGGTGGACGGTCAGTTCGCTGACCCCGCTGAAGCGGTTGACCGCCATCATGCTGCGTCTGGCCGATGGCGATCTTTCCGTGGCAATACCGACCAACCAGTCCCGCAATGAAGTGGGCGAGATCACCGGCGCCGTCGAGATCTTCAAACAGAACGCCATCGAGAACGCATCCCTGCAACTGCGTCAGAAGCAGATGGAGGAGCAGGCCCAGGCCGCCCAGGCCGAATCCCTGCGCCGGATGGCCGACACGGTCGAGACGGAAGTGCAGCATGCGGTCGAGCTGGTGGCCCGCAATGCCGAGAAGCTGACGCGGACGGCCGAGGAAATGACCCGCGCCATTGGTAAAGTCCAGGCCTATACCGCTTCGGTTTCTTCCTCGGCGCAAGCGGCCCTGTCCAACACCGAAACCGTGGCGGAAGCATCGGAAGAGCTGTCGGCCTCGATCCGGGAAATCTCCTCACAGGTCGCCCACGCCTCCCGGATCGCAGGGGAAGCCTCCGACCGTGCCGGGTCGACGCGCGAAGTGGTCAGCGGACTGGCGGAATCGGCCCGCAAGGTGGGTGAGGTCGTCGGCCTGATCGCCGACATCGCCGGCCAGACCAATCTGCTTGCGCTGAATGCCACCATCGAGGCCGCGCGCGCGGGCGAGGCCGGCAAAGGCTTCGCCGTCGTCGCCAATGAGGTGAAAGCGCTGGCAAACCAGACGGCAAAGGCCACCAGCGAAATCGGCAGCCAGATCGATCAGATGCAGGGCATCACCGAACAGGCTGTCGGCGCCATCAGCGGCATTCTGGAAATCATCGATCAGGTGAACCAGTCCAGCCAATCCATCGCCGCGGCGGTCGAGGAACAGCAGGCCGCCACGGGCGAGATTGCCCGCAATGTGCAGCAGGCAGCCGTCGGTTCCCGCGAGGTGACGTCAAAAGTGATCGACGTCACCAAAGAGGCCGGTGGTGTCGGCAAGCGGGCGGAAGCCCTGCTGGAAGTGGCCGAGCAATTGTCGAAGGAAGTCGAAGGCCTGTCGGTCACGCTGGTGCGTGCCGTGCGATCCGCTACCCCCGATGTCGACCGAAGGGGCGGTGACCAGCCCGTCCCGACCGAGCGGCGCGTGGGCCGGGCCTGACAGGCGGAAATACGGGTGGCCTTTCAACCTGCGGAAAGGCCACCATAGACCGCATCGCGGATTGCCACGGGAAAGGCGCCGTTCATGCCTTCCATCGCGGTGTTCGTCAGCGAAACCAGGCTGATTCCGTTCGACGGATCGACGAACCAGCTGTGACCATAGACCCCGCCCCATTGCAACGTTCCCCGACCCTGGGGCGATGCGGCGGCGGCGGGATCGCAAAGCACGGCCCAGCCATATCCGAAGCCCCAGCCCGGTCCCCGCGTCTGGGCTTCCGGCCCGATCTGCGCCGCCAGCATCGCCGCCATGCCGGCGGGCTTCAGGGCCGTGCGGCTGCGGATCGCCTCCAGCATGCGCAGCACATCGCCTGCCGTTCCCACCATGCCCGCCCCACCGGACGGGTAGGAATCGGGATGCAGCACCCGGCTGGGGGCGAACCGCACAAATCCGCCATAGACCGGCACCCGGTCACCGTCGCGGATCAGGCGCGGTTCCGGCTCGGCATTGGCATAAGGCGTCACCAGACGGGCCGGATCCGTCAGCCGAAACCCCATATCGACCATGCCGATGGGTCCGGTCACCTTTTCCCGCACGATGTCGTCCAGGGATTTTCCGGCTGCCTGTTCCAGCACCGCGCCCATCACATCCATGGCCAGGGAATAGCGCCAGCCCGCCCCCGGGGCATAGGATAGTGGCGCACTGGACAGGCGTCGCAAATTCTCCCCGATCGACAGGCCGGGCTGGTCCAGCCCGTCCGAAATATCGAGGTCGTGAAACCTGGAACCTTCTGCTTCCAGGAAGCGATAGCTCAGCCCCGCGCTATGGGTCATCAGCTGATGCAGGGTGATATCCGCTACACTGCCATCGACAAGGCGCGGCCGGAAATCGGGCAGCCAGCGCGTCACCGGCTCGTCCAGGGCAATCACCCCGTCCTCCACCAGCGCCATCGCCGCCAGCGCCACGGCGGGCTTGGTCACGGAAGCGAGCCGGAAGATCGCATCGGGCCGCATCGCCCTGCCAGCCTCGCGATCCGCCAGGCCGGCGGCACGGGCGTAAAGCAGTTGACCTTGATGGGCAAGCAGCACCACGGCACCAACAAGGCGTCGGTCGGCCAGGGCCTGATCAATCACCTGGTCCAGCCGGTTTCGGATCAACGCATGGGCGGCATCGGACATCTCAGCCCTGCCCTTCCTCGCCATCCTTGGGCGGTTGCGTCGGATGCTTCGGACGGCGTCGATAGGCCGTCGGATCGTCTTCCACCTTTGGCTTGAAGACCCGCAGGGAAGCCGCTGGCACGGAACGCTTTTTCGGTGGGGCTGGAGGCTTGGCCCCGACCTTCCGGCGGCTCATCTCAGCCCTCGCTTCCGCCCTGATCGGTCAGATAGGCGTTCTTGGTCTCTACATAATGCGGGGCGGACCAATCCATGATCCGGTAGTCCTTTTCGCCCAATGCGCGCAGCGCCTTGGCGGGCGAACCGCCCCACAGCTCGCCGGATTTCACCAGCTTGCCCGGGGTGACCAGGGCGCCGGCGGCCACCATGGCGCGGCTTTCCACCTTCGCCCCATCCATCACGCAGGCCTTCATGCCGATGAAGCCCCAATCCTCCACCGTGCAGGCATGCAAGAGCGCCATATGGCCCACGGTCACATCCGCGCCGATATAGCTGCCCTGGCCATGCGTCGCGACATGGATCACGCTGCCGTCCTGGATATTGCTGCGCGGCCCGATGCGGATTTCATTCACATCGCCGCGCAGCACGCAGCCGAACCAGATGCCGCAATCCTCCGCAATCTCCACATCTCCGACGATGACCGCGCCCGGCGCAATATAGGCGGTGGGATGGATTTTCGGCCAGATGCCCTTATGGGGCAGGATGATCGCGCCCGGATGGGCCTGCGCCAAGGCGTTCATCGGTCGACCACCTTGTCCTGCCCGGCCTCTTCCGGCAGGCCCAGCATCAGGTTCAGGTTCTGCACCGCCTGACCGGACGCGCCCTTGCCCAGATTGTCGAGCACGCCCGCCAGCATGACATGGCCGCGCGCGGCATTGGCGAAGACATGGATCAGGAGATCATTGCTGCCGTTCAGATCTTCCGGCTCCAGCCTGGTGATCGACGCGGTTTCGTCGGGTCCGAGCACGCGCACGAAGCGGCAGTCCTGGTAGCGTTCGGCCAGCGCTTGATAGACCGCATCGACCGACGGCTTTCCGGGAATGGCGTTCAGCGCCAGCGGCACCTGCACGATCATGCCCTTATAGTAGTTGCCGACGCTGGGCACGAATAGCGGCGGGGTCGACAGCCCGGACCAATGCTGGATTTCCGGCACATGCTTATGCGCCAGCGACAGGCCATAAACCCGGAACGGCGTTTCGGTATAGGCCGCATCCTGCGGGTTCTCGAACGCCGCGATCAGCGACTTGCCGCCGCCGGAATAGCCGGAAATCGCATTGATCGACACCGGCCAGTCGGCCGGCAGCAGGCCCGTCTCCACCAGCGGCGTCAGCATCGCAACCGATGTCAGGGCATAGCAGCCCGGATTGCTGACGAAGCGCGCCTCGGCAATCTTGCGCGCCTGATCCCGCCGCCATTCCGGAAAACCATAGGTCCAGCCTTCGGCCGTGCGATGGGCCGTGGAGGCATCAATCATCCGGGTATGCGGATTGTCCAGAAAGGCGACCGCTTCCTTCGATGCCTCATCGGGCAGGCACAGGATCACCAGATCGGCGGCATTGATGGCCTCCCTGCGGGCGGCGGCATCCTTGCGGCGATCGGACTCCAGCGAAATCAGCTCAAGTTCCGGACGGCCTTCCAGCCGCGCCCGAATCTGCAGCCCCGTGGTTCCAACCTCGCCATCAATGAAAATCTTCGCCGTCATGGCCCGAACGCTCCCTGCGCAATCACCCACCCCGTCCCATATGGGGGGCGATCCCTTCTGCCCCAAGCCGAAGCAGGGTGCAAGCGCGGGGACGCGAACGGGTCCTATGCCCGAGCGTCAGTGGCTGAGCGCGGCCCTGCCGTAGCCGGCCGGGGCTTCACGCCGCCCCTCACCGAAAGGGATGCGGGTCCACACCCTCTCATGGATCGCATAGGCCACGGTCTGCACCGCCGGCTCCACCAGGCCGATGCCCAGCGCGATGCGCCAGTCATTGGTCAGGGCATAGGCGACGCTGACGGCCACCACCAGATGGGTCAACGAATAACTCAGGGTCTTGATGACGCTACGCATGGCAGCACCTTCTTTGTTATGCAATTAAGAACTGATTGCAATATGGGCCAAGCCCGCCATTCCGTCAACAGCTCTTTTTAGAATTTTTCTAATCCTGTTACGGAAGCCGCAGCAATACGGGAACCAGCTGATGGATGTGCAGCCGGTCGACCCATTCCAGCATGGGAAAGGCCAATAGCATCAGGCTGGCCTCCAGAAAGGTGGTGACCACGAGTTGCGGCCGCATCGCCACTTCCGCCACCCCCTGCCAGCGCCCCAACGGCAACCAGCGCGGCACCTGGTCACAATAGCTGCGATAGACCGGTCCGAACCGCAGATCCAGATAGGCCTCTTCGGCCGTGATCACCCCGGCAAATACCGACAGCGCAATACCGAAAGCCAGCAGGCCAAGGCTGAGCATGCCGGAGCACAGCCCAATTCCCGTCACCCCCATCAGGGTGAAGAGATATAGCGGATTGCGACACAGCGAATAAGGACCGACAACCACGATTTCCTGACGCTTACGCCCGCCAATATACAGCGTGCACCAGGTTCGGCCGAATATCGCGCCCAGGATCAACAGCAGTCCGACCCGCTCCACATCCTCGTGGAACGGCGCGCTGGGCGTGCTGACGGAACAGAGCAGCAGGCTTGCGACCAGAAACAGCAGGGTGCCGAACCGCAACCGCATCTTCCGTCGTCTCTGAAGCCGCGCCAGATCAACCCCGGCTGTCAGAACCTTGCTTTCGGTCATCGTCCTGCCTTTTCCCGTCATGCCTGCATGGGGGAACTATCTGGGCCAGGAACCTTACCTCAGGCTTTCCGCACCAAAATGCGCATCACATGGGCCATGCCGTCATGGCGGGGTCCATCGGCCAGACGGACCTCGCCTTCCAGCGCTTCGACGATATCCAGCCCGGCCAGATGCGGCAGGGTTTCGGCCAGGCTCCAGCGCAGATCATCCCTGCCCGGCCCCATGCCGACGGGTCCATCGCCGGTCTTGGCAAACGCTTCGATCACCAACCAGCCGCCCGGGCACAACGCCTCGGCAAGCCAGGGAAATGCCGCGAAGCGCAGCTCCGGCAGGCCTTGCAGATAGAACAGCGTGATCAGCGCGAAGCGCTCCCCCTCGCGCGGGTGCCATTCCCTTATATCCCCGACGATGCGACGGGCGGGAATGTCGGCCTTCATGTCGCGGATGATGGCCCGGCCGGTTCCGACGCGGGAAATATCGACGCCCGTGACCTGAAAGCCCTGGGCCGCCGCCCAGCTTCCATTGCGCCCATCGCCATCGGCCAGGAACAGCGCCTTGCCGGATTGCGGCGCATCCGATCGCGCCAGCACCATGCGTAGATAATCCAGCGGCGCATCGCCGAACGGGGCGTCTTCCGAGGCGCCATAGCGCGCATCCCAATCCGGATCCGCCCCGCCGCTCATCGCCGCTTCTGCATCACCGCGACAAAGAAGCCATCCGTTCCGGCAGCCAGCGGGTCCAGCCGCAGGAAGGGCCGGCCCGTTCCTTCGGGAGCGGCCCCGCCGATCAACTCCGGCCACAGATCGGCGATCGGTACGGCTTCGAAATCCCCATGCTCGGCCAGGAAAGGCTCCACGACGTCCTCATCCTCCGCCGGCAGGACGGAGCAGGTGACATAGACCAGCCGCCCGCCGGGTGCCACCAGCCGCGCCGCGGAATCCAGAATGTCCTTCTGCAGGGCCTGCAGCTCGCCCACTTCCTCCGGCTTCAGCTTCCATTTCCGGTCCGGATTGCGCCGGAAGGTGCCGGTGCCGGTGCAGGGCGCATCGACCAGCACCCGGTCCCAGCTGGCCTTATGGCGCTTGACCCAGGGGTCGCGCTGGCTGGTCAGCGTCTTGCGCTGCACGATATGGGCACCGGCCCGGCGCAGCCGATCCGCCGCGCGGTCCAGCCTGCCTTCGGAAATGTCGAGCGCCATGATGCGCCCCTTGTTCTGCATGGCGGCCGCCAGCGCCAGCGACTTGCCGCCCGCCCCGGCGCAGAAATCGATCAGCTTCTGGCCCGGACGCGCATCGACCAGCAGGGCGGCCAGTTGCGAGCCTTCGTCCTGGACTTCGAACAGCCCGTCGCGGAAGGCCTTGGTCCCTGACAGGGGCTTGCGTTCCGGCAGGCGCAGGCCGACCGGCGACAGCATGGTCGGCACCGCCTCGATCCCTTCGGCCGCCAGCGCCGCGATCACCCCTGCCCTGTCCGTCTTCAGCGTATTGACGCGCAGATCGACCGGCGCTTCTTCCAGCGACAGGGCGCGGATGGCCCGCTCCTCCATCCCCTGCGGCATGGCGTCCACCAGCCATTCCGGCAGGCCGATGCGCACGGCGGGCGGCCCATCGAATGGCGGCCAGCCGGCCTGGACAAGGGCTGCGACCAGATTCTCCTCGGTATTGCGCAGCCGGGTCGCGCCATAGGGGGAGCCGTCGAACCGCTCCGACACCTTTTCCGCCCGGCGCCCCTCGATCAGGACCAGGGCAGCCAATATCAGGGTGCGCGGATTCTCCTCCACCCCCAGCTCCAGCAGGCGCCAGGCCAGGCCGGAGCGATGGCGCAGCACCGCATAGACCAGCTCGGCAATGGCGCGCCGGTCCTTGGACCCGACAAAGCGGCGGGTCCGGAACCAATCGGCCATCATCTGGTCGGCCGGCGGGGCGTCGGAACGGAAAAGTGCGGCGACGAGGTCAATCGCGGCCTGGGTACGGGCTGAGGGGGTCACCGTGCGTCCATCTGATAGTTCGGGCTTTCCTTTGTCACGGTGATGTCATGGACATGGCTTTCCCGCAAGCCCGCCGAGGTGATGCGGCGGAAAACGGCATTCTTGCGCAGATCGGCCAGCGTCTTCGAACCGGTATAGCCCATGGAGGCGCGCAGGCCCCCGACGAGTTGATGCAGCACGCCGGAAACCGAGCCCTTATAAGGTACCCGGCCTTCCACGCCTTCCGGCACGAATTTGGCGGCGTCGCGCACCTCGTCCTGAAAATAGCGGTCGGCGGAGCCGCGCGCCATGGCGCCGGCGGAACCCATGCCGCGATAGGATTTGTAGGAACGGCCCTGATACAGAAACACCTCGCCGGGGCTTTCATCGGTACCGGCCAGCAGCGAGCCGATCATGGCCACATCCGCGCCCGCCGCCAGCGCCTTGGCGAAATCGCCGGAGAATTTGATGCCGCCATCGGCGATGCAGGGCACGCCCGCCGCGATACAGGCTTCCGCCGATTCCATCACCGCCGTCAGCTGCGGCACGCCCACCCCCGCCACGATGCGGGTGGTGCAGATCGACCCCGGGCCGATGCCGATCTTCACCGCATCCGCCCCGGCATCGATCAGCGCCTTGGCGCCGTCGCGCGTCGCCACATTGCCCGCGATCACCTGGGCATAGTTGGACAGGCGCTTGACCGCGCCCACCTGGGCCAGCACGCCTTCGGAATGACCATGCGCCGTGTCTACCACGATCACATCCACACCCGCTTCCAGCAGCGCTTCGGCCCGCGCCAGCCCGTCCTTGCCGGTTCCGGTGGCGGCCGCGACGCGCAACCGGCCCTGATCATCCTTGCAGGCCCGCGGGAACAGCGCGCTTTTCTCGATATCCTTCACGGTGATCAGGCCGACGCAATGGCGTTCCTCGTCAATCACCAAGAGCTTTTCGATCCGGTTATGATGCAGAAGGCGCATCGCCTCTTCCCGGTCCACCCCTTCGCGCACGGTGATCAACCCGCGCGAGGTCATCAGATCGCGCACCGGCGTGGACGGATCACGGGCAAAGCGCACATCGCGATTGGTCAGGATGCCGACCAGCTTTTTCGAGCGCTTGGCGACCACCGGAATGCCGGAAATCCGATTGCTGCGCATCACCGCCAGCGCTTCGGCCAGGGTCTTGTCCGGGCTGATCGTGATCGGGTTCACCACCATGCCGCTTTCGAAGCGCTTCACCTTGCGCACTTCCTCGGCCTGGGTGGCGATGTCGAGCGCCTTGTGAATCACCCCGATGCCGCCCTGCTGGGCCATGGCGATGGCCATCGCGCTTTCCGTCACCGTATCCATGGCCGAGGCGATCAGCGGGATATTGAGCGTGATGGTGGAGGTCAGCCGCGCGCGCACATCCGTATCAGCCGGCAGCACGGCGGAATGGGCGGGCTGCAGCAGCACGTCATCGAATGTCAGGGCTTCACGGATTTCCATGGTGCGCATCTCCCGGCTGGAAAAGGATAGCGGGCCGGGTCTACCGGCCAGCGGGATAATGCGGCGGCAATATAGGTGCGTTTCGGACCGGAACAAGCGAAATTTTGAAGACCGCCGTGCAAATCTCCCATGATTTTCGTCATTCGCGCGACCGGTCAATGCAAACCGGCCCGAAAATCAGGCCTTCACCGCGTCCCCCTCGTCCTCTGCAGCCCGATCGACGCCACGGAAACCCAGCGCCGCGACATACATTTCCGGGCTTTCCTTGCGGCTGGACTTCGGTTTGACATGCACAACCTTGGTAAAATCGCGCTTCATCGTATCCAGAAGCGTCCCTTCGGTGCCGCCCTGGAAGACTTTGGCGATGAAGGCCCCGCCGGGCGCCAGAATGCCCAGCGCGAACACATAGGCCGCTTCCACCAGCCCCACAACCCGCAGATGATCGGTGCGCGAATGTCCAGTGGTGGCGGACGCCATATCCGACAGCACGACATCGGCCTTGCCGTTCAGCTCGCCGATCAGGCGATCCTCCGCCCCTTCGGCCAGGAAATCGCCGACAAAGGCGGTTGCACCCGTCACCGGTTCGGTTTCCAGGAGGTCGATACCGACAATCCGCCCGCTGCCCTTGGTGCGGGCCGCGGCCACCTGCAGCCAGCCACCCGGCGCGCAGCCCAGATCGACCACTTTCGCGCCCGGCTTCAGCACATGGAAACGATCATCCATCTCGATCAGCTTGAAGGCCGCGCGGGAACGATAGCCCAGGCGCTTCGCCTCGGTCACATAGGGGTCGTTCAACTGACGCTCCAGCCACAGCTTGGAGGATAGCGTACGCCCCTTGCCGGACTTGACCGTGATCATGGCTTCACGCCGGCCGCGCGCGGCCGATCCGTCCCCATTGCCCTTGAATGACCCACGCGGTTTATAAGCCATGACTGCCTTCCTCCCGGGCGGTCACATAACCGTCCTCACGCATCAACTCGATCAAAATCCCCTCCCGGATGCCGCGATCCGCCACCCGAAGGCGCGCCACGGGCCAGCGTCGCCGGATCGCTTCCAGGATGGCACAGCCGGCGATCAACAGATCCGCCCGCTCGCGCCCGACACAAGGATAGCTCGCCCGCTCCTCCAGCGTCTGGCCGCGCAACTCCTCCGCCAGCCGCTCCACGGAAGCAAGGCTCAGATAGGACCCATCCACCGCCGCGCGGTTATAACGCGGCAGCTCCAGCTCGATACCGGTCAGGGTGGTTACCGTGCCCGATGCGCCGATCAACTGCACCTCGCCACGCGCCACCGCCGCCGCGACGCCATTGTCGTCGCAGAAAGGGGCCATGGCGCGATCCACCTCCGCCACCACCGCATTGAACCCGTCCTCGCTCTGCGGCCCCAGCCCCATGCGTTCACCCAGGGTCATGACACCGATCGGGATGGAAGCAACGCCCAGCGTCTCGATCCCGTTCTGGCGCACATGCAACCAGGCAAGCTGCGTCGACCCGCCCCCGATATCGAAGACCAGCGCATGGGGAATGTCGCGATTAAGCAGGGGCACGCAGCCGCGCACGGCCAGCATCGCCTCTTCCGACGGCTGAATGGTTTCCAGCATCAACCCGGTCTGGTCGAATACGCGCGACGCGAAGTCCCGGCTGTTGGAGGCCTGGCGGCAGGCATGGGTGGCAACGGCACGCACCCGCCCCACACCACGCCGTTTCAGCTTGTCGGCACAGATTTCCAGGGCATCCATGGCCCGGTCCATCGCCGCGCCTGACAGAATGCCGGTTTCCTGGACCCCTTCCCCCAGACGCACGATGCGGGAAAAGGCATCGACGACCTGAAACCCCGCCCGCGTCGGTCGCGCCACCAGCAGGCGGCAATTATTGGTCCCCAGATCGAGGGCACCATAATTGCCCGCCCGGCCCCAGGGCTGGTCGGGATGCCTGTCGAAGCTGCCGCCAGCACCGGGCATGAGAAGGTCACATTCCTTACAAAAAACTTTGCTTATGAATGTGGTTATACAGGAGGCCGCGCCCAAGGTCACGGCCGGTAACTCTCTCGCGAGTTTCCTGCGAGGTCCTTTCGCAACAGGATCGGTCGGGATTAGGATTTCCAGGGTCGGGAAGCGCGCAGGCTTCCGCCATTGGGGACAAAGGAAATCCGCGCCATGTCCATCATCCTGTCACCGGATCAGGTGCGAGAGGAAGCCGCCATCTCGCTGGGGCAGCATTCCAGCGCCACGCCGCATCGCGGCATGCCGCCATTCGATCCGTCGGGTCCGCCCGTCTCCTTCTTCGAATTCTGGCCGGGTTCGGTTTTCTACGCCCCGGTCGTCGCCTGGTGCCTTTGGCTGTCCCTGCGCTACGGTCATCCCCTGGCGCTTACCGCCTCCAATCCCGGCTTTCCGGCCGGCGGACTGGTGGGCGAATCCAAGCTGGCCATCCTGGGACAGGCGCGCGGCGCGGCCAAGGAGGCCATCGCCCGCTTCGCCGGCATCACCATTACCGAGGACCGCGCCGCGGTGTTGTTGCAGGCACGGCGCGCCATGGCGGAGGCGGGACTGGATTTTCCGCTCGTCATGAAACCCGATATGGGCTGCCGTGGCGTCGGCGTCCAATTGGCACGCGGCCCGTGCGATCTGAAGCGCTATATCGAGGCGTTTCCCGCTGGCCAGTCGGTCGTTTTGCAGGACTATGTCGCGCATGAGGCGGAGGCCGGCATATTCTATATCCGCTATCCGGGAGAGGTGCGCGGCCGCATCATCTCCATCACCCTGAAATATTTCCCCCATGTCACCGGGGATGGGCGATCGACGCTGCGCCAGTTGATCGAGACGGATCCGCGCGCCGGAAGGCTCAGCCATCTCTATCTGCCGCGTCACAGCGACAAGCTGGAACGCGTCGTTCCCAGCGGCGAGCATGTACGCCTGGCCTTCGCCGGCAGCCACAGCCGGGGCACCATTTTCCGCAACGGCACCCATCTGGTGACGGAAGCGATGGAGCGCGCCTTCGACCGGATTGCCGACGATCTGCCGGGATTTCATTTCGGGCGCTTCGACGTGCGGGCGGAATCGATTGCCGCCCTGCAGGACGGTCAGGCCTTCCGCATCCTGGAAATCAACGGGGCGGGCGGCGAGTCGACCCATATCTGGGACCGCAGGACGACCCTGTTCGACGCCTATCGCGCCCTGTTCCGGCAATTCGCCCATGCCTATCGCATTGGGGCCGAGAATATCCGGCGCGGTCACCGCCCCACCGGCATAATGGACCTGTTCCGGCTGTGGCGGCGGGAAAAGGCGCTGGTCGGCAACTATCCCCCAACGCAATAGGACCAAACCAACATGCGCGCTTCCGCTTCCCGCATGGACACGGCCCGTCGCGCCAGAATCGCGACGGTTATCGGCTGTGTCTATATCGCCTTCGTCTTCGTGCAATCCCTGTTCTTCAAATTCACGGGGTCGGTGGAGACCGATTTCATTTTCAGCACGCTGGATGGCTGGGCGGCCGAGCTGACCGGGATCGCGGGGCTGTTCGCGCCGGGCGGCATCTTTTCCGCCCATGTGATCGGCTCGGCCGAGCTGGTTGCGTCCATCCTGCTCTTGGCCGGGCTGGTTCTGCGCAAGCCGCTGGTGCTGGGTCTGGGCGCGCTGGCATCGATGGGCGTGATGACCGGGGCAATCACCTTTCATCTGTTCACCCCGCTTGGTGTCGAAATCCTGGGCGATGGCGGGTTGCTGTTCGCCATGGCCTGCCTGGTCTGGCTGGCCGCGCTCGGCATTCTGATCATCAATCGCGGCGAGATTCTCGCCGTGCTCCGGCGATAGTCTTGGGGCTGGAACAGGACATCCTGGCCTATGCCTCGACCCTGGGAAACGATCCCTGGGTCATCGCCGCCCTCTTGTTCGCCACCACGTTTCTGGTGGAAGACGCAGCCGCCCTTGCCGCGGCCTTCCTGATCGCGGAAGGCATCCTGCCGATGCCGATCGGCTATGGCGCGGTGGCGCTCGGCATCTATGCCGGTGATCTGTGGCTCTATTCCATGGGCTATGGCGCCAGACGCATAGGCTGGCTGCGGCACAGGATCGGCGCAGAGCGGCTGGATCGCGCGCGCCGGTTTCTCGACCGGCGCCTGCCCGTGGCCGTCCTCATGGCCCGCATCCTGCCCATGCTGCGGCTGCCCACCTATCTGGGACTTGGCTATACCGGTGCATCCTTCGGGCGTTTTGCCCTGATCGCTGCCCCGGCTGTTGCGGTCTGGACCTGGGTTCTGTTCGGAGCGGCCGATCTGCTGGCGCGGATTCTTGACGGATTGATGGGGCCTGCACGCTGGATTGCCTTCGCAGCCATCATTGCCGTCGTGGCGTTGCTGCCGCTGCTGTGGCGCAGGCAGGCTAAGGGCGGAGGGGGTGTTGCCCTGGCCGGGCCATTGCGCGTCATCGCCGCCACCCTGCTTCCCGCCGGTCAAGGTCGCTTCGGGGGACCGGGTCCATCGCGCGCAGCGCGCCGAAGCGCGCGCCGCCTTCCCGCCGAACGCTTTGCCCATGCCGGCGGGACCTTGAACCTGCTGCGTTCCGGCGATCCCGACGGGATTCCGGTCCTGCTGATCCATGGCACGCCGGGCTCGGCGCTGGGTTGGTCGAACTGGTTGGCCGATCCGCCGAAAGGGTTCCATCTGGTTGCCGTCGACCGTCCGGGGTTCGGCGGCAGCCTGCCGGCCCAACCCCTGCCGGAGCTGGAGGATCAGGCGGCAGCATTGTCCCCCCTGCTCGCCCGGCTGGGCCGTGATGGGTGGGGGAAAGGTCCCCCCATTATTCTGGGGCACAGCCTGGGCGGGCCGATCGCGGCCCTGCTGGCGGCCCTGAATCCCGGCAGGCCGGCCGGGCTGGTCATTGCCGGTGGGGCGCTCGACCCCGATCTTGAGCGGCTGCATTGGCTGCAACGACCCGCCGCACACCCTGTCCTGCGCTGGATGCTGCCGCGCGCGCTCGACAGCGCGAACCGGGAGCTGATCGCCCTGGAAGCGGGATTAAGGCGACTGGAACCCCACCTGTCCTCGATTGCCGCCCCGACCGTGATCGTGCATGGCGACGCCGATGATCTTGTCCCCTTCGCCAATGTCGATTTCCTGCGCACCCGGCTCGTAAATGTAACGCAACTCAGCATAATTACGCTGGCCGGCCGCGACCATTTCCTGCCTTGGAAGGACCGTCCGGCTTTGGAACATGCGCTTCGGCGTCTGCTTGACAGCGCCACCAACGGGGATCGAATGCAATGTCTGTGAAATCGGGTTTGAATATAGCGCCGCGCCTGCTGCTGGGCTTTGGCGCGATGGGTCTGGTCGTGGTCGGGCTGACGGCGGCCATGGCCAATACGCTGGTGCAGTTCGAGAATCAGGCATTCCGGGCGCTGGAAATCACCAGATCGGCCAATACCGCACCGGAAATCGCCACCGCCGTGAAAGCCATGCACGCCACCGTTTCCGGTGCCGTCTATGATGCGATCCTGACCTCGCTCGGTGCCCTGCTGCTGGGTGGCCTGATCGCCTGGTTGCTGGCGCGCGGCATCGTCCAGGCAACCGCGCGGCTGACCGCGGCGATGGAGAGCATTTCCGCCGGCAATCTGAAGACCGAGGTACCGGAACTGGAGCGCGGCGATGAATTCGGTTCCATGGCCAGAGCCCTGTCCGTCTTCAAGGAGAATGCGGCCGAGAATGACAGGCTGCGGGCCGAGGGCAGCAGGCGTGATGCCGAACAGGCGGCCGCCCGCAAAGCCGAGTTGAGGGAGCTGGCCAACCGCTTCGAAGCGGCGACCGGCGGGGTCATTCGCGCCATTCGCGACGCCTCCTCCTCCATGCAGGGGAAATCCGACGATGTGGCGGGCATGGCGGAAGATACGCTGCGTCAGGCCCGGGCCGTGATGGAAGCCGCACAGGCCGCCAACAGCAATGTGCAATCCGTCGGCGCCGCAACGGAACAGCTGAACGCGTCGACCCAGGAAATCGCCGCCCAGGTCGCCCGCGCCAACCAGGTGGCGCGGGAGGCCGGAGAGGCCGCAGCCCGATCCACCACCCTGGTCGGTGCCCTGTCGGAAAATTCTGCCAAGATCGACGAGGTGATCTCCCTGATCTCCTCCATCGCGGCCCAGACCAATCTCCTGGCCCTGAACGCAACCATCGAAGCCGCGCGCGCCGGGGAAGCCGGCAAGGGATTCGCGGTCGTCGCAGGCGAGGTGAAGGCCCTGGCGAACCAGACCGGCAAGGCCACCGATGAGATTTCCAGCCAGATCGAGGCGATGCGCTCCTCCATCGGCGAAACGGTGGAAGCCATGAGCGCCATCGACCAGACCGTCCGGCGGATCGCGGAAGCCAATATGGCCATTTCCGGCGCGGTCGAGGAACAGGCGGCGACCACGGCGGATATCAGCCGCAATCTTGACGATGCGGTGGAGGGGGTCGGCCGGGTTGCCGGTGCCATCGCCGAGGTGTCCAGGGCCGCGGACAATACCGGCGAGGCCAGCGGCGCCATGTCGGCCCGCAGCCGTGACCTGGATACGCAGGCGCGCGCCCTCTACTCCTCCGTCGAGGATTTCCTGGCGGGGCTGCGGCGCGCCGAGGCCTGATCCTGGCCCAGCTCCTGACCTGACTATCGAAGCAGGCAATCACATCCCCATCGGTCGTAACTGGCCGATGGGGATGCTTCGCCATGGCGTCAATTAATTAGGTTTGCTATCTTGTTTTCAAGGAGGCCGAACAGAGCCTTCTATTGGGAATGTCCTGGCCCCCTGACGGGCGAAGGGCAATGAAGGGAGGAATGATCATGGCGTCCATTGAGGCTTCGCCTTATCCGTTGGGATTCCGTCTGGCCGATCCATCCATGGCGCCGGCCGCCCCGGCGAAGGCCCCCATCGCGATCCGCGTCGCCGCCCGCGCCCTGGCCGGCATGCAGAAGGAAGCCGTCGTTCACTACGGCCCTTCGGGCGCGGCCTGGCGGCTGGTCTGCGACGAAGGCCCCTATCTGAACGGTACCGACCTTGCCCCCTTCCCGCTGGGCTTCTTCACCGCCGGGCTGGTCAGCGACTATTTCGAGGAAATCGTCGCCCTGGCTAAGGCACGCGCCATCACGCTCGACCGGCTGGAACTGTCGCAGGACAATAAATACACGATGGAAGGCTCCGCCGTGCTGGGCACGATGATCGGCGGCGCACTTCCGGTGGAGCTGGATGTGCGGATCGAAGCCAAGGGCGTCGCACCCGGCGAGCTGCACGCCCTGGTGCAGGACGCGGTGGCGGCCGCCCCCGGCAATGGGTTGATGGCGCCTGCCCTGACCAGCCTGTTCGGCCTGCGCGTGGATGGCGCGGTGATGGCGACGGACCGCGTCGGCGTGCTGGAGGCGGACGTCGCCCCCTTCCCCGCCGATCTGTTCGACAAAGCCGCCCCGGCTGAAAACGGCTGCGTGCAGCCGATCATCGACAAGCTGGAAGCGGCGGAGCAGGTATTCGGTGTGGCCGGCGGCGCGGGGTCCAGCCTGCAGGCGGAACAGAAGCGCATGCTGCATGTGCGCGGCATCTGCACGCTGCGCCCCGACGGGGTGAAGCAGGTGCGCCTGCAATTGTTCAAGCCGATCGGATCGGTCTTCACCATCCTGTCGGACACGCCCGCCCATCTGGGCGGACAGGAACGCGCGCCATCCGGCCTGGCCCTGTTATCCGCCGGCATCGCCTTCTGCTACATGACGCAGATCGGCCGCTATGCCCATATCGTGAAGAAGCGCCTGGATGGCTATGCCATTGTGCAGGACAGCTTCTTCAGCCTGCCCGGCGCATCGGGCGGAACGGGCAAGCCCGGCCAGGCCCTGCCGCTGGAAACCCATGTCCATCTGGACGGGCCGGAAGATGGCGAATTCGCCCGGCGCATCGTCGATATGGGCGAGCGGACCTGTTTCCTGCACGCGCTGTGCCGCACGCCGCTGAAGACCCGTATCCGTGTCGGGTCTTCCGACATGGCAGCCGCCTGAGTTCCCCAGCCCGGAAAGATTGCCCATGCCCCGTATCGACCATGCCAAGATCACCCTGTTCACTTATACGCTGGACAAGCCTATGGGCGGGTCCGGCGTATCGGCGGTCGATGTGCTGTGCGTCGATCTGACCGATAGCGACGGGGCGACCGGCATGGGCTTCAGCTATGTCATCGCCGGCGGTGGCGGCCCTTTGAAACCGATTACGGAAGGGCTGGCGGATCGTTTCCTGCGCGGCAAGGAACTGGCCGCCCCGCAGCATATGTGGCGCCAGATCGCCAATTCCTTCAACCGGACGGGATCGGGCTGGAATCTGCTGGCGCTGGCGGCCATCGATGTCGCCTTGTGGGATCTGCATGCCAAGCGCCGGGGTGAAGCGCTGGCCGTGGCGATGGGCGGTGCGGTGCGCCCGGCACCTGTCTATGCCAGCGGTCCCTTCCAGCCCGGCATGGCGCCGGATGCCGCCGTGGACGCGGCCCTGGCCGCCCTTGCGGAAGGCCATCGCGGGGTGAAGCCGCGCGTGGCAGCCAGTCCGGCCGATGATGCGATGGTAGCGGCTGTCGCCAAGGCCCTGCCCGCCGGCTATAGCCTGATGCTGGACGCCAATGAAAAAGGCGATCTGGCCCGCGCGGCCCGCCTGATCGAAATGGCCCGCGGCCACGGCGCCTTGTTCGTGGAAGAGCCGCTGCCTTCCGCCGATCTGGGCGGTTATCGCCGCCTGGCGGAGCGGAACGGCGCCATGATCGCCACCGGCGAGCATCTGCAGGGTCGCGCCGCTTTCGAGCCCTATGTGGCGGGCGGCATGGCGGCCATCCTGCAACCCGATCTCGCCATGCTGGGCGGGCTCACCCCCTGCCTTGATCTCGCCCGGGTGGCCGAATTCCACGGATTGGGCATTGCGCCGCATTTCCTGCCCAGCCTGTTCGTGCATCTGGCGGGCGCCAGCCCGGCTGTCACCTGGCTGGAATCCTTCCCGCTGCTGGAGCCCCTGCTGGACGGCGTGCCGCCGCTGGCCAAGGACGGCACCATGGCGGCCCAAGCCGACCGGCCCGGCCATGGCCTTAGCCTGTCGGACAAGGCCCTGTCCTGCATCAAGGGGGGCTAAGTTCCGCGAAGAAGACCACCGGAATCCTCGACGAGCGGGAAAACCGCCGCGAAACAAAAACGGATAATCAGGGAGAGAAGATCATGTTGAAGCGCATCGCCACACTTGCCCTGCTGGGCGCAGGCCTCGGCCTGTCCGGCACCGCCGGGGCCAAGGAGCTGAAGCTTGCCAGCTTCGTTCCGCCGGCCCATACCATGCATAAGGAATTGATGGTGCCCTTTGCGGAGGCCGTCTCCGCCGCCACCAATGGCGCCCTGACCGTGCGCATCTATCCCGGCGGGGAGCTGGGAGCCGGCCCGCAGCAGCAATATATGCGCGCCGTTCAGGGTGCGGCTGATCTGAGCTTCGGGCTGCAGGGCTATACCTCCTCCCAATTCCCGCGCACGCTGATGGCGGAATTGCCGGGTCTTGGCACCGATCCGGTCCAGATGACCAATCGCATCTGGAACGCCATCGACCTGATCCGCGACGATTACAAGGGCACCGTTCCGATCGCGATCTGGACCAACGAGCCCAATATCGTGATGAGCCGCGAGAAAGAAGTCCGCGCGCTCGATGATCTGAAAGGCATGAAGCTGCGCGTGCCGGGCGCGGTGATGGCCCGCGTGCTGGAACGGCTGGGCGCTACCCCGGTGCCGATGCCTGCCACCAAGATGTATGAAAGCATGCAGACCGGTGTGGTGGATGGCGTACTGACCGGCTCCACCTCCATCAACGGCTTCAAGATCGCGGAGGTGGCGAAAAGCTTCTCCACCGGCATGCCGTTCGGCGTGGCGACCTTCTTCCTGGTCATGAACAAGGCCAGCTATGACGCGCTGTCGGCGGAGGAGAAGGCGGCGGTGGACAAGGCCGGCGGCCGCGATCTGTCGCTGCGCGCTGCGAAAGCCTATGGCGACGCCGCCATGGCAGGGCTGGAAGCGATGAAAAAGGATTCCAGCAAGACCGTGATCGCGATGCCGGAAGCGGAACTGGTCAAGCTGAAGCCGATCCTGGAGGAAGCCTCCACAGCGGAGATCGAAGCAGCGGAAAAGGCCGGAATTCCTGCCCGGAAAATCCTGGAAGCCATGAAGTAAGCCGGTATCATGTCGGAACCAAGGGCGAGCGGCCCCACGCGCATGTTTCCCTGGCTGGACGCCGCCGTGCGCTGGCTCGCCCTTTTCTCCGGCCTTTGCCTTGTTTTCCTGATGGGTTTGACGGTGGTGGATGTGGTGGGGCGCTATGTCTTCCACAGCCCCATCTTTGGCGCGCAGGATCTGTCGGAGCTGACCCTGATCCTGATCGTCTTCGGGGCCATGGCCTATTGCGGTCGCACCGACGGCCATGTCTCCGTCGATCTGTTCGTCGAAGCCATCGGGGCGAAGCGGATGCGCATCGCAACCGTGCTGACGGCGCTTGCCTGCGCCGCGATCCTGTTTGTGCTGTCCTGGCGCGCCTATGAGAACGCCAGATTGTCGGAGATGCTGGAGGCCGCCTCCAACCTCTTGCAGATTCCGCTCGCCCCCTTCCATCTGGTCGTGGCGGCCGGTGCCGCCATCTACGGGCTGGTCGCCCTGGCCGAAGCCGTGGAAGCCGCCTTTGGTAATGGGCGGGAGGGCGGACGATGAGCGGCAGCCTGATCGGCGCGCTTGGTGTTGCCGTGCTTTTCCTTCTGCTCGTCCTGCGCATGCCGGTCGGCATCGCCATGCTGCTGGTCGGCTTCTGCGGCACCTGGGCGCTGAACGGGTTGCAAAGCGCCTATGCCACCATGGCCAATGAAGCCTATGTGATGGCGTCCTATTACGAATTGATCGTGATCCCGCTCTTCGTGCTGCTGGGCAATGTCGCCTCGGTTTCGGGTATGAGCCGCGATCTCTATGCCGCGGCCTATGCCTGGATCGGGCCGGTGCGCGGCGGGCTTGCCACCGCGACCATTCTGGGCTGCTCGGGCTTTGCGGCGCTGTCCGGCTCCTCCGTCGCTTCGGCGGCGACCATGGGCGGCGTCGCCCTGCCGGAGATGAAGCGCTATGGCTATGACCCGCGCCTTGCCACGGGTGCGGTGGCTGCGGGCGGCACGCTGGGCATCCTGATCCCGCCTTCGACCGGCTTTGTGATCTATGCCATCCTGACCGAGGAATCGATTGGCCGGCTGTTCATGGCGGGCGTCCTGCCGGGGATTCTGCTGACCCTGCTTTTCGTGGCGACCGTCATCTGGCTGACGCAACGCAACCCGAAGCTAGGTCCCCCCGGCCCGCCCGCCGATGCCGGCGCACGCCGGCGCAGCCTGCTGCAGGCAGCCCCCATGCTGGGCATCATCCTGGGCACGATTGGCGGCATTTATCTGGGCATCTTCACGCCGGTGGAAGCCTCAGGCATCGGCGCCTTCCTGGCCTGCCTTGTCGCCATGGCACGGCGCAGCCTGGACCGCAAACGGATCGAGGAGGTGCTGCTGGCAACCGTGCGCACCAGTTCCATGTGCTTCCTGATCCTGATCGGGGCGCATGTCTTTTCCCCTTTCCTGGCGCTGACCCATATCCCGGATATTCTGGGCTCGGCGCTGCTGGGACTGGAACTGAACCGCTATCTGATCCTTGGGCTGATCCTGGTCGTCTACATCCTGCTGGGCACCTTCCTGGAAGGCTTCGCCATGCTGGTGCTGACGCTGCCCATCGTGTTCCCGATCATCACGGCGCTGGGCTTCGATCCGATCTGGTTCGGCGTGCTGGTGGTGATCACGCTGGAGATGGGGCTGATCAGCCCGCCGGTCGGCGTCAATGTCTTCGTCGTCAAGGCGCTGGCGGAAGATGTGCCGATGCGCACAGTGTTCGAAGGCATTCTGCCCTTCTGGATCGCCATGGCGGTTTGCCTGATCCTGTTGATCCTGTTCCCCGAGATCGCCCTGATGTTGCCACGCAGCATGCTGGGTTAAACCATTCGTATCATTCAGTGAAAGGACTTAGACCATGACCGGCCGCCTGCAAGGAAAGATCGCCATCGTCACTGGGGGCGCGAAAAGCCTTGGCATGCATTTCGCCACCGCCCTGGCCCGGGAAGGGGCGCGCGTCGCCATCGGCGACATCGCCGACGGCAAGGAAACCGCCCATGCCATTTCGGAAGTGACGGGGTCGGAATGCTTCTACCTGCCGCTGGATGTGGCCAAGGAAGACAGCGTCGAAGCCTTCGTGGCGGCCGTGATGGAGCGTTGGGGCCGGATCGATATCCTGCTGAACAACGCGGCCCTGTTCGCAGCCCTGCCCCAGCGATCCTATCGCGATATCCCGGTGGAGGAGTGGGACCGCGTGCAGGCGATCAATCTGCGTGGCCCCTTCCTGATGGTGAAGCATGTCGGCCCGGTGATGGAAGAACAGGAATATGGCCGAATCATCAATATCAGCTCCGGCACGGCCTATAAGGGCATGCCGCGCCTGCTATCCTATGTCACCTCCAAGGCCGGCATTCTGGGCTTTACCCGCACGCTGGCACGCGAATTGGGGCCGAAGAACATCACCGTCAACTCCCTGGCGCCGGGGCTTATCGAAAGCGAAAGCGTACGCGGCGCGCCGGAACACCTCACCTTTTCCGACAAGGTGGTGGCCAGCCGTGCCATGCCGCGTACCGGCCACCCGCAGGACCTGCTGGGCGGGCTGATCTTCCTGGCATCGGATGACAGCGCCTTCGTCTCCGGCCAGACGCTGGCGGTCGATGGCGGCTCGGTAATGCTGTAGGGATTCGTCTACCCGCCAAGCTTCGTGACAAAGGCGTCCAGACCCGCCATCGCGAAATCGAGCACGGGCTGATCGGCGAAAATACCATCCTGCAGCTTGGCGGGGGCGTTTGGCACGACGATTTCCTGCCAGGTAAATACCTCCGCCAGCATGCCGTTGAGGATGTATTTCAGATGGGCCTGGGCGCGCACACCGCCCAGCGCCCCGCCGGAGGTGGAGATCACGAAGCAGGGCTTGCCCTTGAAGACGGATTGATAGGCCGGGCGCGATGCCCAATCGATGGCATTCTTGAGCACGCCGGGGATGGAGAAGTTGTATTCCGGCGTCACGAAAGCCAGCCCGTCGGCCTGCCTCACGCCCTCAATGAAGGTGGCAACCGCTTCCCCGCCGTCGCCGTCGGCATTGTAATGCGGCAGATCGCCGATGGACAGGCGCGCATAGTCCACCCGCCCTTGCAGACGTTCGCCCAATGCGGCGAGCAAAGCGGTGGAGCCGGAGGCAGCCCGAAGACTGCCGGAAACACCCCTCAACCGAACCATGGAACGCTCCCTAAAGCCTGGCCAGCCAGGTGGCGATGCCGGGAAACAGCGTCAACACCCCCAGGCAGACAATCATCGCCGCCACGAAGGGCATCGCCCCCCGGAAGATATCGCCCACGGGCAGGCGCGGATCGCCCAGGGCGGATTTGATCGTATAGACCGACAGGCCGAAGGGTGGTGTCAGCAGGCCGATCTCCACCGCCACCACGGTCATCACCCCGAACCAGATCATGTCGAATCCGGCGGCCTTGGCAACCGGCAGGGCAATCGGCAGCAGGATCAGCATGATCGAAATGGAATCGATGATGCAGCCCAGCAGGATGACCAGCACCAGATAGATCACCAGGAAGCCATAGGGGCCGATGGGGCCGGACAGCAGCAGATCGGCCAGCGCCGCCGGCAGGGTCGACATCGCCAGCATCCGGCTGAAGAAGGTGGCCGCCATGATCAGGAACAGCACCGAGACGGTGATCTGGCCCGCCTCCACCAACAGCCGCCAGAAACCCGGCAGGGTCAGGGACCGGCGCATCAATGCAATCACCAGCGCCCCCAGCGCCCCAACGGCGCCCGCCTCCGTCGGGTTCAGGAAGCCGCCATAGAGCCCGCCCAGCACCAGCACGACGAGGCAGATGATCGGCACGCCCTTGCGCAGAACCGCCAACAGGCCGATCGCCTCGCCCTCCAGCCCCGGATCGCGGCCGCTTTCGAACACGAAACCAGGCTTCAGCGTTGCCAGCATCAGGATGGCAATGGCAAAGATACCCGACAGCAACAGACCCGGCATCACGCCCGCCAGGAACATGCGCCCGACCGATTCCTCCGCCAGCACGGCATAGACGATCATCAGCAGCGATGGCGGGATCAGCATGCCCAGCACGGAGGAGCCGGCAACCACGCCGGTGGAGAATTTCTTGGTATAGCCATGGCGCGTCATTTCCGGCACTGCGACCCGGCTGAAGACGGAGGCCGAGGCAATGGAAATCCCTGTGATGGAGGCAAAGACGGCATTGGCAAAGACGGTGGCGATGCCAAGCCCGGCTTTCAGTCGCCGCATCGAATGCTGGAACATGTCGAACGTGTCCTTGCCCACGCCCGAAATCGTCACCAGCAACCCCATCAGCACGAACAGCGGCACCACGGCGAACAGATATTCGCGTAAGGAATCGCCCGCCACGCCCCCCACCATGCGGAAGGCCACCCCTTCATTGCGGATCGCCGTCACACCCACGAAGGATACGACCAGCATGCCGATACCGATGGGCATGCCCAGATAGATCAGCACGATCAGGGCGAAGACCCCGGCCACGCCTATTTCAACACCCGTCATGGCCTGGCCCCCTCGCTGGCCCGGGATGCACTGCGCAGCGAATCCCAAATCTGTACACAGAACTGGATGGCCGCCACCGAAATGCCGATCACGATCATCAGGCGGAAAGGCCAGGTCTGCAGCGTCATCACGCCGGTCACCCCGATGAATTCACCGGCGCGCAGATCCTTCTGCAACACCCCCAGCGTGGACCAGGCGGCAACACCAAGCGCCACCGCCCCTACCAGATCGAACACCGCCCCCAGCAGAGCGCCCGCGCGCGGGCGATGCTGCTTCAGCGCCAGGAAAAACATTTCCGTGCGCGCCAGCCGGTCATGGCGGATGGTGGTCGCCAATTGCAGATAGACGATCATTACCAGGGTCAGCGCCCCCAGCTCCGACACCAGCGGCAGGGACGCGCCCAGCAGATTGCGGGCCACCACATCGGCGCAGATGATGACCATCAGGCCGACGATCATCAGCGTGCCAAGCGCGGCCAGCCCGTCAACCAGCCCGTTCCAGCCCCGCAGGATCGGGCCGCCCTTTCGGTGCCCCGTTTCCGGGGCACCTTCCGTTGCGATGGGATCGCGTTCCATGACGATCTTTCTGATTTTGGGATGCAACAGGGCTGGGCTTACTTGTCCCAGTCGCGGGCCGGCGTTTCGCCGCGCTTGCGCAACCCATCCATATAGGCCGCCAGGAAGGCCCGGCCGGGCAGGCCGCGCGCCTCCGCCTCACTGGCCCATTCCCGCGCCAGATTCGGCAGGGCATTTACCCAGCGCCTGCGCTCCGCATCCGCCATCGGGGTGACGGTAACCGGCGGGTTCTGCTTCGCACCCAGCTCCACGATCTTGTTCAGCGCGAATTCATGGCGCTTCATCAGATCCTCGGCATGGGCCTTGGAATAGAAATCACCCGCAGCCAGCATCGCCTCCTGCACCGGCTTCGGCAGCCCGTCCCAGCTGTCACGGTTGATGGCGATGCCGCCGGAGAAGACCACCCCGATATTGGCCCGCGTGATATAGGGCGCCACCTCATACAGCTTGGTCGGCAATGCACCCAGCGCCAGCGACAGCACGCCATCCGACACGCCAGTCTGGATATCGGTATAGAAGGTGGTCAGCGCGCCATCGACCGCATTCGCCCCAATGCCACGCAGCCAGGTACCCAGCACACCGGGTGCCGACAGTTTCAGCCCCTGCATATCCTCGATCCGGGCAATCGGCTTCTTGGCATAGACGTCATAGCTGTCCGAACCGGTCGCGCCCAGGAAGACCAGGTTGTATTGTTCCCATTCCTTCTTGAATTCCGGCACGCTGGCATACAGCTCGCGCATCGTATCCAGCTGGGCGGGAACATTATTGGTGGAAAAGGGCGTGTAGCCGGTTACCTGGCTCAAAGGCATCTTCGCGCCTTCAAGATAGGAGAACACCCAGCCGATATCGGTCACGCCCTGTTCGACCGAAGTCAGGGTGGCATTGGCCTTGTACAGCGTACCGCCGAACTGTTCGTTCCAGGTGATCTTGTATTCGCCCTTTTCGGCCAGAAGACGATCCGTCTCCTTCATGAAATGGGACTGGATCATGCCGATCCACGGAATCGCCGTCGGATGGCTGGACGCCACCGTCACATCGATGGATTCCACCGCCATGGCCGCGCCCGGCAGCAGCATCGTCCCGGCCAGTAGAACGCCAAACATCTTCCTCATGATCGTTACCTCCCTTGGATTTTTTTACGGGTCACGCCAATGTCAGGGTCTGGCTCGACAGATCGAGCCGGAACGTCATGGACCCTTCATTGATCATCCAGGGCCGGACCCGGAAGCTGCGGGCACCGACCTTGTGCATCGGATCGCTCTCGGCGATCGCAACGGCTTCCTTGCGGCTGGCGGCGCGGATGACCACCATCCCCTCACCCAGCCATTCGCTTTCCTCATCATTCCACAGCGGACCCGCTGCGAAGAGAATGCCGTCCTTTTCGAGCTTCACCTGAAAGGCCAGATGTTCTTCCAGATTGGCCAGGACCGGACCAAGCCCGTTCACCGGCGTGGTGAAAATGGCATAAAGCTGTTTCTGCAACATCGCCGCGCTGGCCTGCTTCACAGCCGCCACGGGCAGCGCCTTCGGCGCCTCGTTTTCCGACATTCCATCTCTCCCTTCTCGTCGGCAGGCAGGTTCAGCCCGCCTTGCGTTTGCGTTCCAGTTCGGCGCGGATTTCCGCCCCGTGTTCGTCCAGCACCGGCGGGGCCAGCACCTCCAGATCCGCCTCCCCGTCAAAGGAATAGGGCGGACGCACCGTGGTGAAGATGCCCATCGGCCCTTCCGCGGAGGTCACCTTGATCTGCAGATGCTGTGCCTGGGCATCCTCCAGCGCCTCATCGGAATCATAGGCGGGGGAATGCGGCACTTCCGCCGCCAGTAGCCGCGCGCACCATTCATCGCGCGTGGCGGTGCGGAAGATCGGTGTCATGATTTCGATCAGATCGTCCTGATGCTTGATCCGCTCCAGCCGCTCCTCGAAGCGCGGATCGCTCGCCAGCTGCCGCTGGCCGGTTGCGTCCAGAAAGCCGGTCCAGAACTTCACCGGCGAGGACATATGGATGGCCACCCATTTTCCGTCGGCGCATTCGAAGGTATAGGATTGCGACACGACCGGGCGCGACAGCGGCCCCATCACCTCGCCCGCGCTGTAGTAATGGGTGAAGCTGTCCAGGTTGAAATGGCACATCGCCTCCAGCATGGAGATGTCGATGCGCCGTCCCTTCCCGTCCCGGCCGCCCCGTTCCAGCAAGGCCGCCAGGATAGCCAGCGCCGCATACTGGCCCGTCACCGCATCGGCGATGGCCGGCCCGATGACGCGCGGATTGGTGGGCGGGGTCAGCAGGCGCAGATAGCCGCTGGCCGCCTGGGCCACGGTGTCGAAGGCCGGCCGATCCCTGGACGGGCCGGAACGGCCGAAGCCCGAAATCGCGCAATAGACCAGACCGGGATTGATGGCGCGCAGCGCCTCCTCCCCCGCGCCCAGCTTTTCCGCCACGCCGGGCCGGAAATTCTGGATGAAGACATCGGCCCCGGCGATCAGTTCGCCAAACAGCTCCAGATCCTCCGGCTTGGTCGTATCCAGCGCGATGGATCGCTTGTTGCGGTTATAGGTCTGATAATGCGGGGAATAGAGCCCGCCCTTGAAGGCACGGAACGGGTCGCCCTCGCCCGGGCGTTCGACCTTGATCACATCGGCGCCCAGATCGGCCAGATGCATCGCCGCCGCCGGACCGGTGATGTAGGTCCCCATTTCCACGACACGCACGCTGCGCAGGATTTTCATGATGATGCATCCTGTCCCTTAAACCGAAGCTGCGCCGTCGCGCTGGGCCGGAACGCCGTCATAATCGATGGCGAGATCGGCCTGATGCGACATGATGAACCCGATCGGGCGCTGCGATTCTTCATACAGATGTGCCGACAGACCCGCCGCGCGCGCCAGCAGCGGCACGGCCTTGGACGCCGCCGCCGGCCAGCCCGCATCCAGAATGGCGGCCGGAATCGCGCCCGAAACATTGATCGGCAGTGGCCGGTCCATGATCACCGGCGCATGCCTGCCCAACAGGCGCAGCGCCTGCACATGGCGGGCGGACACCTCCAGCGCGTCGGCGATTTCCAGCAGCCGGTCGGCGCGCGGATCGCCGCCGCTATGCTGCGGATGGCCAAGGCCCGGCACCTTCCGGCGCGCGGCCTTCAGACCGTGCAGGCTTTCGACCACCGCGCGCTCCAGATCACCATCGCCGGCATCGGCCTGGACCAGAATCTCCGCCAGATATTTCCCCGCCACTTCCGACGAGCCGGCCACCACGCTGCCCATGCCAAGCAGCCCGGCCGCCATGGCGCCCTGCCAGGCATCGGGGCCGGCGACCAGGGTCATCCGCGCGGCCTGGACGCTGGGCACCAGCCCGTGTTCGGCGATCGCCACCAGACAGGCATCCATCATGGCCCGCTGCTTTGCATCCGGGCGGATGCCCGTCACCAGCAGCCAGAAATATTCCGTAAAATCGATCTTCCCGATCAGGTCATGGCACAGATCCTGCCCGCGCACCGTGACGCTGTGCGCATCCGATGTCGCAATGGCCGTATATGCCTGATCCTGCTTTCCGATCCGCATGGTCGTTCCTCACTCCAAAATATTTTCGCTATGCGAATTATTTTTCTCTTGTCGTAATTTAATGCGCACTCTAACCTTGCCGTCAACCGGAAAAACGGGCGGTGGTAGAATTGCAAAACCACCGGGGGATGTTTGCGAAAAGCGGAGGAAACCCATGC